>Ga0308171_1000962_pt1 | contig 46055 bp, 42 predicted proteins | sample PhyGR1_FD_202135 | JGI IMG/M metagenome (GOLD analysis project Ga0308171, IMG submission 202135) | Phyllosphere microbial communities from UC Gill Tract Community Farm, Albany, California, United States - DLSLSG.R1 | ecosystem: Host-associated > Plants > Phyllosphere > Unclassified | place: USA... | reverse complement strand
CAAGATTTGCCTGGCGGCTGTAGCGCGGTGGTCCCACCTGACCCCATGCCGAACTCAGAAGTGAAACGCCGTAGCGCCGATGGTAGTGTGGGGTCTCCCCATGCGAGAGTAGGGAACTGCCAGGCATTAAATAAGTAAAAAAGCCCCGCACAGCAGTGCGGGGCTTTTTTACGTCTGAATTTTGCTGTTTTAAGCGGAAAAGTTATCTTCAGACTGCATCCTGCCACCCTCAGCTTCCCCATTTCGGCCATCTGAATTAACAAAGATCTCCTTCATAACAGTTATTATAATAATCAGAAGATAAAATTATAGAATAAGCACTAATGTAATGCGTTCGCATATTTTATAAATTAATAAGTTATCAAATCATTAATAATAAAACGATAAAAGATCAGTTCCATAATTTCGGAATGAATAGATTTTATTCTATTTACAGTTATTGGTAGTTGGTTGAAACTGATTCAGGCATTTAATTAAATGTTTTCGATGAAGTTCAACTGAGCATTAACCAATTTTAAGGAAGATCAAATGAAAGAACTCACTATCGCTGAAACGGAGTTAGTATCAGGTGCAGCCTCTACTGGATTCTTAGACAGCATCGGGGGAGCAGTCATCGGAATGGTTGCTGGCGGAATGGGTGTTGCATGGGCGGGTTATAACATCTCTTCTAATACCAATGGTGTAACCAGCGGAATTCTGGCTCCGGCACAAGGCGTGATTGGCGGACTGTTTGGTGCTATCTGGGGCGCTGCTTTTGGCCTGGTAATCGGTGCTGCGGAAGGGACTGCTGACTCAATAAACCGCGCTGATGCCGTGTGGAACAATATCATTACTGCTGGTTGATCGCTTTCTGAAAAGACCGGGCAGTAATGATCCTTGTTGCTGCCCATCTTAACCCGTCAATTTAATATTAGTTTTTTCATTGCTCACTTTCAGGGAAAGTTAAGCTCTGGTGCAATGCTGTTATTTAATAACAGTAGCAGGGCAGGTGTTGACCCATGATACAAACTCCTGACTGGCTGTTAATAATAGACAAATATTTTTTCTGCGATTCCTTGCTCTGAAATTTATTGAAAACATTCCTGCTCAGTTCGTTCAGGAACGATTATTCAGATCGTCTGGCGTATTGATATTTCGGAAAGCGGATTCATCATCTTCCAGCTGCACAGCATGGCCGCCATGATCGCGCAGGAAGTGCATCAGGCGTCGCTCACTAGCCTGTAGATAGTCATGAAGAGGCGCAGCCATATCCCGATGAATCAGGGCCAGCGTTGGGTGATCGCGCAACTGTGAGCGTACCCAGACGGCCGGTGCCTCTCCACGTTGTTCAACCAGTTTTTCCACGAAATTAAGCGGTACGGCAGGCGTATCACAGGAGCAAAAAGCAGCCCATTCGCCATCGATGGCGAGAAGCGTACTGTAGATGCCAGCCAGCGGCCCCGGATAATCATCGAAAACATCCTGCACAACCCGACACCCGCTTAACTGATAGCGATCAATATTGCGATTAGCATTAATCATGACAATGTCGACTTGTGGCCTGAGCCGTTCAAGGACATGCTGATAAAGCGGCCTGCCATCCAGTTGCACTAATCCTTTGTCCTGACCACCCATACGGCGGCCCTGACCACCGGCCAGAATGATGCCGGTTAATATTGTCATGGCTGTGCCCTCGCTGATGACGCACTGTGAATAGGGGATACCTGAATGAAATGCCATCGTTTAAACGAGTTGATCGCGTTGCTGCAACCCGCCTGGCAAAAAGAACCTGACCTTAATCTGGTCACATTTTTGCAGAAACTGGCTCAGGAATCTGGTTTCCGTGGCCCGTTAAGTGAATTAACCGACGATGTATTAATTTACCATCTCAAAATGCGTGATTCAGCCAGCGATGATGAGATCCCTGGCCTGAAAAAAGACTATGAAGTTGATTTCAAAACAGCCCTGCTCCGCGCACGGGGGGTCATTAAACAGGACGAGTAGTGTTATCCTTGGCAGCTAAATGCAAGGGCAACTACAGGTAACATGATGAGCGACGCTGCTTTTAACTTCCAGACATTGAATCCCGACGTATTGCTTGATGCGCTCTGGGATACAGGAATTCGCGTCGAATCGGGACTGACAGCCCTGAACAGCTATGAGAACCGGGTTTATCAATTCAGCGATGATGAAAAACGTCGCTATGTCGCGAAGTTTTATCGCCCACAGCGCTGGCGTGCCGAACAGATTGCTGAGGAGCATCAGTATGCACTCGATCTGCTGGCTGACGAGGTTCCTATCGCGGCGCCATTGCGACTAAAAGGCGAGACACTGCATAGCCACGCTGGCTTCTTCTTTGCCGTATTTCCCAGCCTGGGCGGACGGCAATATGAGACAGACAATGAAGATCAGATGGAGTGGGTTGGTCGCTTCCTGGGCCGCATTCATCAGACCGGGCGTAAAGCGCTGTTTAGTCAGCGTCCGACGATGGGTCTGGATGAATACCTGCATGAGCCGCGGCAGGTACTGGAGCAATCACTATTAGTGCCTGCATCACTTAAGGCTGCACTGCTACAGGCGATCGATAAGCTGGGTAACACGCTGCAGCAACAGTGGCACACCACGTGGCAACCGCTACGATTACATGGCGACTGCCATCCGGGTAATATCCTGTGGCGTGATGGACCGCTGTTTGTCGATCTGGATGATGCCCGTAATGGCCCGGCGGTACAGGACCTGTGGATGCTGATCAGCGGCGACAAACAGGAGCAGCGTATTCAGTGGGATATCCTGCTGGAGGCTTACAGTGAATTCAGTGATTTTGATATTAATGAATTGTCACTGATTGAGCCTTTACGCGCTATGCGCATGGTTTATTATCTGGCCTGGGTTGTCCGACGCTGGCAGGATCCCGCTTTTCCGCGCGCTTTCCCCTGGATGACAGATGAAGATTTCTGGCGCAGGCAAATTTCACTCTTTACCGAGCAGGAGAAGCTGTTGCAGGAACCTCCTCTGCAGCTGACACCGCAATATTAATGACGTAGTCAGGAGAATTTTTCACGATGAAAAAGATTTGGTTTGCACTGATGGGTTTAGTGCTGGCATTCAGCGCGTCTGCTGCCCAGTTCACTGAAGGTAAACAATATGTGAGTCTGCCGAAACCCGTGGCCGGCGAACCTCAGGTGATGGAGTTCTTCTCTTTCTTCTGCCCGCACTGCTATCAGTTTGAACGTATTTATCACGTCAATGATGCGGTGAAGAAGAACCTGCCTGCTGACACCAAACTGGTGAAATATCACGTCGATTTCCTCGGGGGTGACCTGGGACCGGTTGTCACTCAGGCCTGGGCTGTTGCAATGGCGCTGGGTGTTGAAGATAAGGTGACAGTACCGATCTTTGATGGCATCCAGAAAACACAGACCATTACCGATCCTGCCAGTCTGAAAGAGACCTTTGTCAAAGCGGCCGGTATCTCTGCTGCTGACTACGATGCAGCCTGGAACAGCTTTGCCGTAAAAGCGCTGGTTGCACAACAGCAGAAAGCGGCGGCGGATGTTGATCTGCGCGGTGTGCCAGCAATGTTCGTCAATGGCAAATATATGGTGAACAACGGCGGCCTTGATACCAGCTCTATGGACAATTTCGTTGCTGATTACGCGAACGTGGTCAAATTCCTCGTAAGCCAGAAGTAATCTGCTTTACCATCCCATTTAACGCCAGCTCTGCTGGCGTTTTTTTATGCCATTGAACAGAGTCATAAATTTTGTCCATCTCCAGGGCATAAATTTAATATCCACACAAGGGATCGCGTAATTAAAATTGCCGATCGGGTCACGGAAATTAAATAACCCGATGAAATATATATGTTTTATTGAGGGTCAAAACATTTAAGATCCTGAAAAACAGCGCGTTATAATTTTTACGCACAAAGTTATCCACAGAATGATCGTTGCGATCTCCCCTCCAGAACCGCCAAAAACGCGACATATCCTACGCCTTAGTTCACCATTTCCGCCAGCTTGTGGCATCCTTATAGACCAACCCATAGCAACGAAGACAACACAGACTTATGGCGCAAATAGCAGAAAATCCCCTCATTCTGGTTGATGGCTCATCCTATCTTTATCGCGCGTATCACGCGTTTCCGCCGCTGACCAATAGTGCAGGTGAACCCACTGGTGCCATGTACGGCGTGCTCAACATGCTGAAAAGCCTGCTGGCGCAATACAATCCGAGTCACGTTGCTGTGGTGTTCGATGCCAAAGGCAAAACCTTCAGGGATGAGCTGTTCGAGCATTACAAATCTCACCGTCCGCCGATGCCTGATGATCTGCGAGCGCAAATCGAGCCGCTGCATGAGATGGTGCGGGCGATGGGTCTGCCGTTGCTGGCTGTAAGCGGCGTTGAAGCCGATGACGTCATCGGTACGCTGGCGCTGGAAGCGGAGAAAAAGGGTCTTTCAGTACTGATTAGCACCGGCGACAAAGATATGGCGCAGCTGGTCACTCCCGCTATCACGCTGATTAACACCATGAGCAATACGATTCTGGGGCCGGAAGAGGTTGAGCAGAAGTACGGTGTGCCGCCCGCCTTGATCATCGATTTTCTGGCCATGATGGGCGACAGCTCAGATAACATCCCAGGCGTGCCGGGTGTGGGTGAGAAAACAGCACAGGCTCTGCTGCAGGGCCTGGGCAGCATGCAGACGATCTATGACAATCTGGACAAGGTGGCCGATCTCGGCTTTCGTGGTGCCAAAACCATGGCGACCAAACTTGAGCAGAATCGTGATGTGGCGTTTCTCTCTTACCAGCTGGCGACCATCAAGACAGACGTTGAGCTGGCGCTGCCCTGTGAAGAGCTCACCGTCACTGAACCCAATGTCGAGGCGCTGCAGACCCTCTTCAGTCGTTATGAGTTCAAACGCTGGCTGAGTGACCTGCAGGACGGTAAATGGCTGCAGGGCAAAAAGAGTCCTGCTCAGGCACAAGCAGCGCTCTCCGATGAGCCAGTCGCTGTGGTTGAAACCAGCAGCGTGTTACCGACCGAGGGTTATGTCACGATCCTGGATCAGGAAATCTTTGATAGCTGGCTGGAGAAGCTGAAAAACAGCGACGTGTTTGCCTTTGATCTGGAGACAGACGCGCTGGATACCCTGAGCGCTAATATCGTGGGCATCAGCTTCGCGGTAGCGCCCGGTGAAGCTGCCTACTTGCCGGTTGCCCATGACTATCTTGATGCGCCTGATCAACTGGATCGTGCCGCCGTTCTGGCACAGCTCAAGCCCCTGCTGGAAGATGAGAGCGCCTGGAAAGTGGGGCAGAACCTCAAATACGATCGTGGCGTGCTGAAGAACTACGACATTGAACTGGCCGGGATCAAATTCGACACCATGCTTGAGTCCTATATTCTCAACAGCGTGGTGGGTAAACATGACATGGATAGCCTGGCCGCTCGCTGGCTTAACCATAAAACGGTCACCTTCCAGGAGATCGCCGGCAAAGGCAAAAATCAGCTGACGTTCAATCAAATCGCGTTAGAGCAGGCATCCCATTATGCTGCCGAAGATGCTGATGTGACCCTGCAGTTGCATCTTAAGATGTGGCCAGAGCTGGAGAAAGAAGCGGGCCCGAAAAAAGTCTTCGAGCAGATTGAGATGCCGTTACTGACGGTGATTTCCCGGATTGAGCGCAATGGCGTGTTGATTGATCAATCCATTCTGGCGCAACACTCGAAAGAGCTGACTGCCCGACTGGCTGAGCTTGAATTAAAAGCGCATGAGCTGGCAGGGGAACCCTTTAACCTCTCATCCACTAAGCAGCTTCAGGTGATCCTGTTTGAGAAACAGGGTATCAAACCCACGAAGAAAACGCCGGGCGGTGCGCCGTCAACCAGCGAAGAGGTGTTAGCTGAGCTGGCACTCGACTATCCGCTGCCCAAAGTGATTCTGGAGCATCGCGGTTTATCCAAACTCAAGTCGACCTATACGGATAAATTGCCGCTGATGATTAACCCGATAACCGGGCGCGTGCATACCTCTTATCATCAGGCTGTTACCGCAACCGGACGCTTATCTTCTGCCGATCCGAATCTGCAAAACATCCCGGTGCGTAATGATGAAGGACGCAGAATCCGTCAGGCCTTTGTGGCGGCCAAAGGCCATCGCATTGTGGCGGCGGACTATTCACAAATCGAACTGCGTATTATGGCCCACCTCTCTCAGGACAAAGGATTGCTGGACGCGTTTGCTCAGGGCGAGGATATTCACCGCGCCACGGCCTCCGAAGTGTTTGGTGTGGCGCTGGATAAAGTCAGCGGCGAACAGCGTCGCAGCGCCAAAGCGATCAACTTTGGTCTGATTTATGGCATGAGCGCATTTGGTCTGTCACGTCAGCTGAATATCGGTGCGGGCGAAGCGAAAAAGTATATGGACCTCTACTTTGAACGCTATCCAGGCGTACTGCGCTATATGGAGAACACCCGCCAGCTGGCTGCAAGTAAGGGCTATGTCGAAACGCTGGAAGGCCGTCGGCTGTGGCTGCCAGATATCAAATCCAGCAACGCCATTCGTCGCAAAGCCGCAGAACGTGCCGCGATCAATGCGCCAATGCAGGGAACGGCAGCGGATATTATCAAGCGGGCGATGATTGCCGTAGATGCGTGGCTGGAACAGCAAAAAGATAATGACGTCCGCATGATCATGCAGGTTCACGATGAACTGGTATTCGAAGTGAAAGAGGAGGCGGTTGAAAAGGCCAGCCAGAAAATCCGTGCGCTGATGGAAGGCAGCGTGCAGCTCGACGTTCCTTTACTGGTCGAAGTCGGGACAGGTAACAACTGGGATGAAGCCCACTGATTCATAGCCGGAGGTCGGTTCCGCAGGGCGGAATCGGCCAGTCATCAGGTATAAGAAAATCGTTTAGTTAACCGGTTTAGCGTGTTGAAAACTGGCACTGAGAGAACGGGTTTTTCTAACTGCTTATCGTCTAAACACTTTTTTCGTCATTAAACTACATCACAACGCTATTTTTGTGACGTGCATGGTAGAAAAAGTCCTGTTTGATGTAAGTAAGCAACAAAAAAGCCTTTGTCAGGCACAGAAAATCAGGTAAAGTTCGTCGCGTAGGGTACAGAGGTAAGATGTTCTATCTTTCAGACCTTTTACTTCACGTAATCGGATTTGGCTGAATTTAGCCGCCCCAGTCATTCTGTGACTGGGGCGTTTTTTATTGGGCTTTTTGCACCGCCAGTTTCAGCGGCACAGGGCAGACACTTACTCTTCCGCGTCCTGATCCTCAACCGCCGGCTCAAGCGTATTAAACCAGCTGTCCAGCTTCTGACGAACCTTATCGACGCCGATTTTCTTCAGCGATGAGAAGAGCTCTACCTGCACATCACCGACAAATTCGAGTGCGGCTTCACGCACGATATTGAGCTGCGCTTTACGGGCCCCTGAGGCCAGTTTGTCTGCTTTAGTCAGAAGCAACAGTACCGGAATGCCGCTTTCTACCGACCACTGAATCATCTGACGGTCGAGATCTTTCAGCGGATGACGGATATCCATCAGGATCACCAGACCTTTCAGCGCCTGACGTTTTTGCAGGTACTCACCTAACGCACGCTGCCACTTCAGCTTCATCTCTTCCGGCACTTCGGCGTAACCGTAACCCGGCAGGTCGACCAGACGTTTACCTTCTTTCACCTCAAACAGGTTAATCAGCTGCGTACGCCCCGGTGTTTTACTGGTACGCGCCAGACCCTTCTGATTGGTTAACGTATTCAGCGCACTCGATTTTCCCGCGTTCGAGCGGCCAGCGAAAGCCACTTCAATTCCGGTATCGGCAGGCAGATGGCGGATATCCGGCGCGCTCATGACAAAGTGGGTAACGTGATAATTCAATTCAGACAAGGTGACACTCCAGAAAACGCATTAAGGCAATGCGGGCGATTATACGCGTTATGACGCGAAAGTGCTCAATCGCATCTCGGTAACAAACTTTGTAAGAGATTTGCCATTCACGGTGCGGGTTATTTCGCTTTTTACTTTAATTACTAAAAATAAAAAAATATGTAATTCAACCAATTATCTTAAAACGTTCTTTTTTTGAACTAACTATTTTTGACACTGACTTGAGGCTTTTACCAGTTGGTCTACATTAGTGTGCAGTGCACGGCAGCACACATCAGGATGATGCGCTCAGGGATACCAGGAGGGTTATGAGCGATGGAATGGAACAGGGTCAGGGATGCGGCCAGACAGGGATAAGGAATAGCTCAGGAGTTGAGCAGGCGCGGGATTAACCGGGATGTTACGAGCCGAAAAGGATTTAAAACATGATTCCTTCTTATGAAGGTATGAAATAAGGCGACAGCTTGAGCTGTCGCCTTTTTTCTTTGTCTACTTTCTGCTAGATTTCGCCGCAATTCTATACTGAATAAAAAAAGCCGGGACCGAATACTATGAAGCAACCTGCACGAGCTGCTCACGGCAAACCTGCCGTCAAAGCCAAACGCAAATCGCGTGACGATATCAACCATGAAGCACGCGATCGTAAACGTGATAAAAAGCATCGCGGACATGCATCTGGCAGCCGTGCTAATCCGGCGGCGTCCGAAAGTAATGGCGGAAGTCAGGCGAACAGCGTGAAAGATCCGCGCATCGGGAGTAAAAAACCGGTGGCCCTGATTGCTGAGGGAAAAACCGCAGCCGTTAAGCCAAAGAAAAGCGTCGAAAAACCGGCCGCTGAGAAGAAAGTGCGTCTGACGCCAGAAGAAGAGCTGGCGAAGCTGGAAAATGATGAGCGTCTGGATGCGCTGCTGGATCGGCTGGAAAATGGCGAAACACTGTCAGCTGAAGATCAGGGCTGGCTGGATGCCTCGCTGGACCGTATCGATGAACTGATGGAGCAGTTAGGCATCGTGATGGATGATGCCGAAGATGAGCAGGCTGAAGAAGATATGTACCGTCTGCTGAAAGGCAACTAAGCAAATTTGATCGGCATGTGGTTTCCGCATGCCGCGCTTATCAGGTAAACGACAATGTTTTGGCCTGGATCAATTTTCGCGCTGCTGGCGACATGTTATCTACTGTGGTTATTGTTTAAACTACGACGCCTGTCGCGGCTGAAGCAACGTTTACGTCGGGTCTCATCCCGCTCACCTTTCATCTCCTCTTCTTCGCGACCTTCTCTCAGACGCCGTCACCGGAAGGAGTGAGCATGCCATCGCAGCAGATTGAGTGGGATCAGGCGTTAATTGAAAAGTACAATTACGCTGGCCCGCGTTACACCTCTTATCCCACCGCGCTGGAGTTCAGCGAGCAGTTCGCGGAAACTGATTTCCAGCGTGCCGTGGCGCGTTATCCCGATCGTCCGCTGTCGCTTTATGTTCATATTCCCTTCTGCCATCGTCTCTGCTACTTCTGCGGCTGCAATAAGATTGTGACGCGTCAGCGCCACAAAGCGGACCGCTACCTGGATGTGCTTGAGCAGGAGATTATTCAGCGCGCGCCGCTGTTTCGTGAGCGTCAGGTCACGCAGCTTCACTGGGGCGGTGGTACGCCAACCTTTCTCGATAATGCGCAGATTTCGCGGCTGGTGGGTTTGCTGAAGCAGCACTTCAGCGTGGCCAACGATGCCGAAATGTCGATCGAAGTTGATCCCCGGGAAATTGAGCTGGATGTGATTGATCACCTGCGATCGCTGGGATTCAATCGTCTGAGCATGGGCGTGCAGGATTTCAATAAATCGGTGCAGGAACGGGTTAACCGGGTGCAGGATGAAGAGGTGATTTTCGGCCTGATGGCGCGCGCCCGTGAACAGGGCTTCAGCTCAACCAGCATCGACCTGATCTATGGTTTGCCCCTGCAAACGCCAGCCAGCTTCGCCTGGACGCTGGAGCGGGTCCTGGCGCTGAGCCCGGATCGCCTTAGCGTCTTTAACTATGCGCATCTGCCCGCGATGTTCGCAGCACAGCGTAAAATCAAAGAGAATGAACTGCCCTCTGCTCAGCAAAAGCTGGATATTCTGCAGCAGACCATCGCGACCCTGACTCAGCAGGGCTACCAGTTTATCGGCATGGATCACTTTGCAAAGCCGCAGGATGAGCTGGCTATCGCGCAGCGTGAAGGACAGTTGCATCGTAATTTCCAGGGATACACGACGCAGGGCGGCACCGATTTACTGGGCCTTGGCGTCTCGGCCATCAGTATGATTGGCGACAGTTATGCGCAGAACCAGAAAGACCTGAATACCTGGTATGATTGTGTGGAACGGCAGGGAAATGGCCTGTGGCGCGGTATCGCCTTAACCGACGATGATTGCCTGCGGCGTGATGTGATCAAAACGCTGATTTGTAACTTCTCGCTGGATTTTGCCGCGACAGAGGCGCAATGGGGAATTCGCTTCAGTGACTATTTTGCCGAAGACCTGGCGCTGCTGAAACCGTTAATCGCCGACGGGCTGGTGGTCCGGACGTCGGGTGGGCTGGAGGTGACAGGAGTTGGCCGGTTACTGATCCGTAATATCTGTATGTGCTTTGATCGCTATCTGCGTCAGAAAGCGCGTCAGCAGCAGTTCTCCCGCGTTATCTGAAGAAACGGGCTGGCAGATGACGCCAGCCCGTACCGAATCGCTTATTCCATGCCAAGCTCTTTCAGCTTGCGCGTCAGGGTGTTTCGTCCCAAGCCCAGTAAACGTGCCGCTTCCTGCTTGTGACCTTGCGTATGACGCAGCGCAGTGGTGAGCAGCGTGCGCTCCATCTCCGGCTGTGCTTCTGACAGCAGATTCTGATGACCGGAACGCAGGGCGCGGTCGGCCCACTGTGCCAGCAGCGTTGCCCAGCTGTCAGGCAGGGACTGCACCGGATTTTCCGGGGTACTGGATTCAAACAGCTCGCCGGGCAGATCCTGAATCAGCACTTCCTGACCCGCAGCCATCACGGTCAGCCAGCGACAGGTGTTCTCCAGCTGACGCACGTTACCGGACCAGTGCAGCCGGGTTAGGGCGGTTTCAGTTTCCGGATGCAGAATCTTCGCTTCCACACCCAGCTCACGGGCCGCCACCTGCAGGAAGTAACGCGCCAGACGCGGGATATCCTCACGACGCTCACGCAGCGGCGGCAGATGCACGCGAATGACATTCAGGCGGTGGAACAGATCCTCACGGAACTTGCCTTCCTGCACGCGCAATTCCAGGTTCTGGTGGGTTGCCGCGATAATACGCACATCCACTTTCACCGGCGCATAACCACCGACGCGATAGAACTGACCATCGGCCAGCACGCGCAGCAGACGGGTCTGCACATCCAGTGGCATATCACCGATCTCATCCAGGAACAGCGTGCCGCCATCCGCCTGTTCAAAACGGCCCTGACGGATCTGGTTCGCCCCGGTAAAGGCGCCTTTCTCGTGACCAAACAGCTCTGACTCAATCAGGTCTTTGGGGATCGCCGCCATGTTCAGCGCGATAAACGGCGCTTTGGTGCGCGGGCTGTGGCGATGCAGCGCATGGGCCACCAGCTCTTTACCGGTTCCGGACTCGCCGTTGATCAGTACGCTGATCGAAGAGCGCGATAACCGTCCGATGATGCGGAACACATCCTGCATCGCGGGGGCTTCACCAATGATATCGGTGGTCGGTCCGCTGACCGGCTGATTACGCGGCTGCTGCTGCTCCTGATAGTGACTGATAGCACGCTCTACCAGCGCAACAGCCTCATCAATATCGAACGGTTTAGGCAGATAATCAAAGGCACCCTGCTGATAGGCGCTGACGGCCGCATCCAGATCCGAATGCGCTGTCATTATGATGACCGGAAGCATCGGATGACGCTGTTTAATCTGTTTCAGCAGCGCCAGGCCATCCATACCGGGCATGCGAATGTCTGACAATAAAACGTCCGGGGTTTTGGTTGAGAGGGCATCCAGCACCTCGCTAGCGCTATCAAAAGTCGCGCAGCTCAAACCGGCTCCAGTGAGCGCGCGTTCAAGCACCCAGCGGATGGAGCTATCGTCATCGACGATCCAGACTATCCCTCGTTGCATAGAAACCTCACTGGCGAATAGGCAGGTAAACCGAAAATTCGGTATGTCCCGGCCAACTGTTAAATTCTATTTTTCCTGAATGTTGATCAATCAGGCTACGGGCGATGGAGAGGCCTAAACCGGTTCCGCCTTCACGTCCGCTGACCATCGGATAAAACAGCGTATCCTGCAGCTGGGCCGGAATGCCGGGGCCATCATCTTCAATATCAATTCGTGCCACCAGGCGATAACGCGTGCCGTGCAGCGTCAGCTGGAAGGCCGTACGGGTGCGGATAATAATGGTGCCGCCTTCGTCGCCCAGCGCCTGAAGCGCATTGCGCACCACGTTAAGCAGTACCTGTTCGATCTGGTCGGGGTCGTGCGGCAGTTCCGGCAGGCTGGGATCATAATCCCGCACCAGCGAGACATTCTCCGGCAGCTCCATCGACACCAGATTAACCACCCGTTCAGCCACCTGATGAATGCTCTGTGTGATGTGCATGCCCGGCTGCTGCGGTCCTAACAGACGATCAACGAGATTCCGCAACCGGTCGGCCTGTTCAATAATGACTTTGGTATATTCATTCAGCGAGGGATCGGGCAGAGCGCGGGATAAAAGCTGTGCCGCACCGCGCAATCCACCCAGCGGATTTTTAATCTCATGGGCCAGGCCGCGAACCAGATCGCGAGCGGCCACCTGCTGGGCGTGCTGTAACTGCTCCTGACTGAGGCGACGCTGATTATCCATCGGCGCCATTTCCATCAGAATTAAGCCATCGGGTAACCGCTGGGCGGTCAGCGACATAATATGTGCGCGACCATCTACCACCAGCGTGACCTCACTGTCAGTAAAGCCCTGGCCAGCCTCAAGACTCTCGCGCATCACCTCGATATTCAGCGAAAAGTAGCCGGTTAATTCCGGTAACGGCGTGCCGAACAGTTTGCGTGAGCTTTGCGCCAGTAATTGCTGCGCCGCCGGGTTGGCGTAATGAATAACCAGATCGTTATCCACCAACAAAATACTGTTGATTAAAGCGTTGAGAATCTGCCCTGCATCGGGCAGAGAGCCAGTTGCCATACAACGTTCCTCTGCACTAATTAGGTGCATTTTAGTCTTAAAGCCGAAAAGAGGGCGAATGAACGGTGAATTCGCGGAGAAAAAAGCCCATCCGAAGATGGGCTAAAAGTTTCCACGGCAACAAAATCGTTTGACCAGTTAAACGCTGTAGTACAGCTCGAACTCAACCGGGTGTGGCGTCATGCGAACGCGATCCATCTCTGCTTTACGCAGTTCAATGTAAGCATCGATCGATTCGTCAGTGAATACACCGCCACGGGTCAGGAACTCGCGGTCTTCGTTCAGTGCATTCAGCGCTTCTTCCAGAGAGCCTGCAACTTTTGGAATCTCAGCTTCTTCTTCCGGTGGCAGGTCATACAGGTTCTTATCCATCGCATCGCCAGGATGGATTTTGTTGATGATGCCATCCAGGCCAGCCATCAGCAGCGCGGTGAACGCCAGGTATGGGTTAGCCGCTGGATCCGGGAAGCGCGCTTCGATACGACGGGCTTTCGGGCTGGCAACAACCGGGATACGGATTGAGGCTGAACGGTTACGGGCAGAGTAAGCCAGCATAACCGGTGCTTCGTAACCCGGGACCAGACGCTTGTAAGAGTTGGTCGTTGGGTTCGCCAGGGCGTTGATCGCTTTAGCGTGCTTGATGATACCGCCAATATAGAACAGCGCCATTTCAGACAGGCCGCCATACTTGTCGCCGGCAAACAGGTTCTGGCCACCTTTAGAGAGTGACATATGGCAGTGCATGCCTGAACCGTTGTCGCCAAACATTGGCTTCGGCATAAAGGTCGCTGTTTTGCCGTAAGCGTGAGCCACGTTATGCACGACATATTTGTAGATCTGAATTTCGTCAGCTTTTTTGGTCATGGTATTGAAGCGGGTTGCCACTTCGTTCTGACCCGCAGTCGCCACTTCGTGGTGATGCGCTTCAACAACCAGGCCCATCTGCTCCATCGTCAGACACATAGCAGAACGGATGTCCTGTGATGAGTCTACTGGTGGAACCGGGAAGTAGCCGCCTTTCAGACCTGGACGGTGACCTTTGTTACCGCCTTCGTACTCTTTACCGGTGTTCCATGCCGCTTCGATATCGTCGATAGCCACATGTGAACCGGAAGTCGATGAACCGAAGCGGATGTCATCGAACAGGAAGAATTCTGGTTCTGGTCCAAACAGCACGGTGTCCGCGATGCCGGAAGAGCGCAGGTAATCTTCAGCGCGCTTAGCGATAGAACGTGGATCGCGGTCGTAGCCCTGCATAGTGCCTGGCTCAAGAATGTCACAACGGATGATCAGCGTAGAATCTTCGAAGAAAGGATCCATGACTGCCGTGGTGGCGTCAGGCATCAGCACCATGTCTGATTCGTTAATGCCTTTCCAGCCGCCAATAGACGAACCATCGAACATTTTGCCTTCTTCGAAGAAGTCAGCGTTAACCTGGTGAGCAGGGATCGTAACGTGCTGTTCTTTACCTTTGGTATCGGTAAAACGCAGGTCAACAAACTTAACTTCATGCTCGTTCATCATCGAGAGAACGTGTTCAGCGGACATACTCAACTCTCCTGGAAATGGTCTTTCATTATCTACATGGCGAGGAAACGTCGTTTCCGGAATCCGTTGCGGGAAAACCACTCCCTGACCAACCTCTTCCGGCACGCTCTTCAACCGACATCTGACTGGCGTTTACGCTTGATTTAGATAAAGCGAATTCTGTGCCAACTTTCCCGATGTTGCTTAAATAGCCTTGTGCTGCACCTTTTTGTCATAACGCGGCTGCACCACGGTGGTTTTGTTGCACCATTAAAGTGCTTTATGGTGATGTTATGGCACTATTTTGGTGCACAGGACCAACTTAGTGCATTTTCTGCACCGGGAACAGGGCAAATTTGCGTCTATTCAATAAACTTGCAGTGAAAAGTGTGATGGTGTTCAGTCTTTCGCTTAATCAGTGTACAATAACGCGCTATTTCTAATGCCTGAGGCAAAGCTGTGATCGAAAATTTGCGTAACATCGCCATCATCGCGCACGTTGACCATGGAAAGACCACCCTGGTTGACAAACTGCTGCAACAATCCGGTACTTTTGATGCCCGTACCGAAGCAACAGAGCGCGTGATGGACTCCAATGATTTGGAGAAAGAGCGTGGGATTACCATCCTCGCAAAAAACACCGCCATTAAGTGGAATGACTACCGTATCAACATCGTTGATACCCCGGGACACGCCGACTTCGGTGGTGAAGTTGAGCGCGTCATGTCCATGGTGGACTCGGTGCTGCTGGTTGTAGATGCGATGGATGGCCCTATGCCGCAAACCCGCTTCGTGACCAAAAAAGCGTTCGCGCATGGTCTGAAGCCGATTGTGGTTATCAACAAAGTAGACCGCCCTGGTGCGCGCCCGGATTGGGTTGTTGATCAGGTATTTGACCTGTTCGTAAACCTGGATGCCACTGACGAGCAGCTCGACTTCCCTATCATTTTCGCCTCGGCGCTGAATGGTATTGCTGGTCTTGAGCACACCGACATGGCTGACGATATGACCCCGCTGTACCAGGCGATCGTTGACCACGTTGCGCCTCCGCAGGTTGAGGCTGATGCCCCACTGCAGATGCAAATCTCTCAGCTGGACTACAACAACTACCTGGGCGTGATCGGCATCGGCCGCATCAAGCGCGGTAAAGTTAAGCCTAACCAGCAAGTCACTATCGTCGATAGCGAAGGCAAAACCCGTAACGGTAAAGTCGGTAAAGTGCTGACTCACCTGGGTCTTGAGCGTATCGACAGCGAGCTGGCAGAAGCGGGCGATATCATTGCTATCACCGGTCTGGGCGAGCTGAACATCTCTGACACTATCTGTGATCCACAGAACGTGCTGGCGCTGCCAGCACTGAGCGTCGATGAGCCAACCGTAACCATGTTCTTTAACGTCAACACCTCACCGTTCTGCGGTAAAGAAGGTAAGTACGTGACTTCACGTCAGATCCTTGAGCGTCTGAACAAAGAGCTGGTTCACAACGTGGCACTGCGTGTTGAAGAAACTGAAGATTCTGACGCGTTCCGCGTATCAGGTCGTGGTGAACTTCACCTGTCAGTTCTGATCGAAAACATGCGTCGTGAAGGTTTCGAGCTGGCGGTATCCCGTCCGAAAGTTATCTTCCGCGAAATCGATGGCCGTAAACAGGAGCCATTCGAAAACGTCACGCTGGATATCGAAGAAACGCATCAGGGTTCCGTTATGCAAGCCATGGGCGAGCGTAAAGGCGATCTGAAAAACATGGATCCGGATGGCAAAGGCCGCGTACGTCTCGACTACGTGATCCCAAGCCGTGGCCTGATTGGCTTCCGTAACGAATTCATGACCATGACTTCCGGTACCGGTCTGCTCTACTCTACTTTCAGCCATTACGACGATATCCGTCCGGGCGAAGTGGGTCAGCGTCAGAACGGCGTACTGATCTCTAACGGTCAGGGCAAAGCGGTCGCGTTCGCGCTGTTCGGTCTGCAGGATCGCGGTAAGCTGTTCCTGGGCCATGGTGCAGAAGTCTATGAAGGCCAGATCATCGGTATTCACAGCCGTTCTAACGATCTGACAGTTAACTGTCTGACCGGTAAGAAACTGACCAACATGCGTGCTTCAGGTACTGATGAAGCAACGACCCTGGTTCCACCGCAGAAAATGACGCTGGAACAGGCGATCGAGTTCATCGATGATGATGAACTGGTCGAAGTGACTCCACTGTCAGTGCGTATCCGTAAACGTCACCTGACTGAAAACGACCGTAAACGTGCTTCACGTGGTCCTAAAGACGCATAATTGCGCCTTTAAATGATAAAGAGCCCCGCCTGCGGGGCTTTTTTTTGCCTGAAATCCGGGATTCTCCAGCCGGGCCAGCGAATAGTTGTGGGCGTCGCTGCGCGCTTAACCCACCTGCCGGCGTTTACGCTTTTCTCTCCGCGAGTGCCTGTTCAGCCTGCACTTTTGCCGCTAGAGTGAATACTCCAGGGAACAGAAGGAGACACACCATGCTGTATATCTTTGATTTGGGCAATGTGATTATCGATATCGACTTTAACCGCGTGCTGGGTGTCTGGAGTGACTTCAGTCGTGTACCGCTGGCCTCGCTGCAAAGCCATTTCCAGATGGATGAAGCGTTTGAACAACACGAACGTGGCGAGATCAGCGATGAAGATTTCGCGCTGGCGCTATGTGAAAAGCTGGAAATCGCGCTGAGCTATGAGCAGTTTGCGGCTGGCTGGCAGGCGGTCTTCGTTGATGTGCGTCCGGAAACCCTGGCACTGATGAACCGGCTGCGGCTGGAAGGTCATCGGGTGGTGATTCTTTCGAACACCAACAAACTGCATTGCGAATTCTGGCCGACGCAGTATCCGGACGTGAAGCAGGCGGCAGATAAAATCTATCTCTCCCAGGAGCTGGGCATGCGTAAACCGGAAGCCCGGATTTATCAGCATGTGCTGGACGCCGAAGGCGTGACTGCCGATCAGGCGGTGTTCTTTGATGATAATCCACAAAATATTGAGGCGGCCCGCGCCATGGGAATAGAAAGTGTACTGGTTACGGACAGTAAAACGGTACCCAACTGGTTTGCAGGTCTACAGTAGCTCATGATGTCACGTAAATTTCGTCCCGGGCTGCACGCGTTCTGGTTGTGGATCAGGCTGTTGTGGAAACGTATTGATGAGGATGGCATGACGACCCAGGCCGGTAATCTGGCTTATGTCTCATTGCTGGCGCTGGTGCCGCTGATTGCGGTGGTGTTTGCCCTGTTTGCAGCGTTTCCGGTCTTCTCTGACATCAGCGTACAGTTGAAGCAGTTTGTCTTTAACAATCTGATGCCCGCGGCCGGTAACACGCTGCAACGCTATCTTGAGCAGTTTGTTGCTAACGTAAACCGGATGACGGCGGTCGGTGCGGTCGGCCTGATCGTGACCGCCTTACTGCTGATGCATTCGGTCGATACCGCGTTGAACACTATCTGGCGCAGCAACAAGAAACGCCCGATGGTTTACTCCTTTGCGGTCTACTGGATGATCCTGACGCTCGGCCCGCTGCTGGCCGGTGCCAGCCTGGCCATCAGCTCCTATCTGCTGTCGCTGCGCTGGATTAATGCGACCGGCGTCACCAGTCTGGTCGATCAGATGCTGCGCATTTTCCCGCTTCTGCTGTCGTGGCTCGCCTTCTGGTTGCTCTACAGTATTGTTCCTACCCAGCGGGTGCCGCCGCGCGATGCGCTGATTGGCGCGCTGGTGGCCGGTGCGCTGTTTGAGCTGGGTAAAAAGGGCTTTGCGCTCTATGTTACGATGTTCCCTTCCTATCAGCTGATCTACGGCGTACTGGCCGTGATCCCCATTCTGTTTCTCTGGGTCTACTGGACCTGGTGTATTGTGTTGTTAGGCGCGGAAATAACCGTCGCGTTAGCCGACTATCGGCAATTAAAACAGCAGCACAAAGAAGAGCAACGCGAGGAAACATGATTGCATTGATTCAACGCGTGCAGCGCGCCAGCGTCAGCGTCGATCAGAACGTGATCGGCGAAATCGGTGCCGGCTTACTGATTTTACTGGGTGTGGAAAAGGGCGATGACAACGCGCGTGCGGAACGTCTTGCAGAACGCGTACTGGGCTATCGCATCTTTAGTGATGAGCAGGGCAAAATGAACCTGAGTGTCCGCCAGACGGGCGGAAGTGTGCTGGTGGTGTCGCAGTTTACGCTGGCCGCAGATACGCAAAAAGGGATGCGCCCCTCCTTTTCGGGAGGCGCAGAGCCTGCTGAAGCCGAACGTCTGTATGATTATTTCAGCGACTACTGTCGCCAGCAGGGGATTACAACGGCGAACGGCCGTTTTGCTGCAGATATGCAGGTCTCGCTGGTGAACGACGGGCCTGTGACGTTCTGGTTACAGGTGTGAGATCGCAAGCTGAGCGGCAGGGAACGGGCCACCTATCCGAGCGGGAGAAACATTACATGTATCACCTTCGCGTGCCACAGACGGCGGAAGAGCTGGATATCTATTATCAGTTCCGCTGGGAGATGTTGCGTAAACCACTGCGTCAGCCGCAGGGGTCGGAACGTGACGCCTGGGATGCCCTGGCGCATCATCAGATGGTGGTTGATGAGCAGGGAGATCCGGTCGCTATTGGCCGTCTCTATATTAATGCCGACAATGAGGCCGCTATCCGCTTCATGGCCGTGCATCCTTCGGTGCAGGGGAAAGGGCTGGGTACGCTGATGGCGATGACTCTGGAGTCCGTAGCGCGTCAGGAAGGGGCTAAGCGGGTAACCTGCAGCGCCCGCGAAGATGCCGTCGCGTTCTTCGCTAAGCTTGGCTACATCAACCAGGGCGAGATTACCGCGCCACAGACGACGCCGGTACGCCACTTTCTGATGATCAAGCCGGTGGTTACGCTCGACGATATCCTGCATCGCGCCGACTGGTGCGGACAGCTGCAGCAGGCCTGGTATGATCACATCCCGCTTAGCGAGAAAATGGGTGTGCGTATTCTGCAGTTTACCGGCCAGAAATTTATCACCACCATGCCGGAAGCGGGCAATCAGAATCCACACCAGACGCTGTTCGCCGGTAGTCTGTTCTCACTGGCCACGCTGACCGGCTGGGGATTGATCTGGCTGCTGCTGCGCGAACGCCATCTCGGCGGCACCATTATTCTGGCGGACGCGCACATTCGTTACAGCCATCCCATCAGTGGACGGCCTGGCGCGATTGCCGACCTCGGCTCACTCAGCGGCGATCTCGATCGTCTGGCGCGCGGACGTAAAGCGCGCGTGCAGCTTGAAGTCGAGCTTTTTGGCAATGATGAGTGTGGCGCGGTGTTTGAAGGGGTCTATATCGTCCTGCCCGCCGATCCGGATGGGCCGCTGGAAGAGGGCGGTTCCGGCGCACGTATCAATTAATCATAAGGGCCGCATCTGCGGCCCTTAATGTTATTAATGCACCTGGCCTGCCTGCATGGTCTGCTGCACCTGCTGGCTGTCCGTGGTCACCGACAGCGTGCCATTAACCGTCGGACGCAGTGGCTGGCCTGCGGCTAATGCACCGCTCAGTTGCAGCTGCATATTACTGTCACCGGTTAATGGCAATACGGGCCATCCCCAGTTCTGCAACACATTCACCGGTACTGCACGACCGGTCAGTTGCAGCGTCAGTGGACGCGCTGGCTGCTGGCCTACGGTAGCCGTCCCTTCCAGCAGCCCCTTGTTACTGAACGCACTCAGCTCGGTAACCTGAATCTGCTGTGGGTCAGCACTCAGCGCAATCGACGGATGACGCAGATCGGTGCGGTTAAAGGTCGACTCTGCCGCATTCAGGCTGAGCTTACCCGACCAGATCCCCCACTGGTGCTGCTGCGCCAGCAGCAGGTTCTCGCCGGCACCATCCAGTGAGGTCAGCTGGAAGGGAAACGCCGGATTGATGTCGATAATCAGGTTACGGTTAGAGGAGAAACGCGTCACCTCTACGCTATCCAGCCACTCAGGCAGTGTCGCCTGCCAGCGGTCACGCCAGTCCTGCGGCAGGGTATATTCCAGTCCGGCAACGGCCAGATTTTTCAGCGTCAGGCGTTTATTGCTGCGAGACCAGTCACCGTCAGCCCGAATCACCCCGTTCGCCCAGCGTGAACTGAACTGCGTCAGCGCCAGACCCTGCGGTGAGAAATCCAGATTAACGATGGGATCATTAAGCTCGAATCCACCGTTGATGAAATTGCTGGCATTCAGCGCCAGCGAACCATCGTTACTCTGCCAGTCATCGCCCTGCCAGTTAACGTTTCTCAGCGTCAGATCCAGATCCGTCACCGCCCAGTCAGGCCCCTGCAGGCGCGCATCGGTCATGTCGAGTCGGGTAATGGCAATTGAGGGGACAGCCTGCAGGGTATGCAGGAAATCTTTCAGGCTGCTGGTGGTCTGCAGACGAATGTCGTTCAGTCGCAGCTGATTGATTTTCCAGTTGCCCTGAGCATCACGCTCACCGTTACCGGTCATGGAGCCGCGCGCCAGGTCGGCACCAATATTGTCAAAGCGCATCCGGCCCTGGGAAACACTGCCCTGAATCAGGACATTCTCACCCGGCACCTTATTCAGCGTCATGCTGCCTGCGCTCATCTGGAAGCGGGCATCGCGACCCAGCATATCCAGGGCTGTAGGTTTCCACGGCAGAATGCCGCCATTAACCTGCTGAGCAAACAGCGGTAATGGGCTGTTGGGGCTGTCGATACGCATATTGTTGAGCTGCAGGCGATCGGCCTGAATCGGCAGCGCGCTGTCCGGCGTCAGATTCGCCAGATTCACTTCGCCATCGCGCAGTTCCAGGCTGCTGAAATGCAGCGGATCGCTGAACTGAATCAGTGCCAGACCGAGATCGACCCGTTTCGCCACCAGAACCGCAGGCTGCCCATCGTGACCAAAGCTGAAGTCATCCAGAATGATATGAGAGGGAGAGGAGAAATTGTGTTCAATTTTACTCAGGGAGAGATGCCATTCGGTTTTATCGCTCACCCAACGGCTAAACCAGCCTGCACCCCACTGTGTCTGCAGCAGTACATAGATCACGACCAGGGTGAAAAGCAGCAGCAAAAGTAAGGTGAGGAAAAACTTTCCAAGAAATTTCATAGCATCCTTCCCGAGTTAAATCCGGTGAGAGGTTGTTATGCCTGAATTACCGTTACAGCTCAACAGCCTGGATGTAAATCCGAATAATTAGCAGGCAGGTCGAAGCCTGCCCGTGGCCTTACTTCTCTTGCGGGAAAATCAGGTTGAGCACGATTGCGGTAATGCCGCCCGCTGCAATGCCGGAAGAGAGCAGGGTTTTGAGCCAGTCAGGCGCAAACTGCAGGATCAGCGGCTGCTGGGAAACGCCCAGGCCCACCGCCAGTGACAGCGCGATAATCATGATGGCGCGACGGTTAAGCGGCTCGCGTGACACGATGCGAACGCCCGAGGCGGCGATGGTGCCGAACATCACAATCGTTGCGCCACCGAGCACCGGTTCAGGGATCATCTGCACCAGACCGCTGACGGCCGGAAACAGCCCCAGCACAATCAGCATCAGCGCAACAACAAAGCCCACGTAGCGGCTGGCAACGCCGGTTAACTGAATCACGCCATTGTTCTGACCGAAGCAGGAGTTAGGAAAGGTATTAAACAGTGCGGAGACAAAGGAGTTGAGGCCGTTCGCCAGCACGCCGCCTTTCAGGCGTTTCATATAGAGCGGTCCGCTGACCGGCTGTTCCGACACATCTGAAGTGGCGGTGATATCGCCGATGGTCTCCAGGGAGGTCACCATAAACACCAGCATCAGCGGGATAAGCAGATTCCAGTCGAAGCCCAGTCCGTAATAAAGCGGGGTCGGCACCACGATCAGCGGCTGGTTAGCGGGGAGAGCGGCTGCAGGCAGCATCCCCATCGCCCAGGCCAGCAGATAGCCCACCGCCATGGCAATTACCAGAGAGGCCACGCGCAGGTAAGCGTTCTTCTGGCGGTTAAGTAGCACGATCACCAGCAGCACGGCACCGGCCAGCATCAGATTTTTCGGTGCGCCAAAGGTATGGTCGTTCATCGCGCTGAAACCGCCGCCAATCGACGTCAGACCCACCTGAATCAGCGACAGGCCGATAATCATCACCACAATACCGGAAACCAGCGGCGTGATGATCCGGCGGGCCAGGTGTAATACGCGTGACAGCACCATTTCGGTACAGGAAGCCACCATCAGCGTGCCAAACAGCGCCGCCATCATGGTGGGCACGTCAGCACCGCCATTTTTCAGCGCCATCCCACCCATAATCAAAGGCGTAACGAAGTTGAAGCTGGTGCCCTGAATCGATAGCAGACCCGATCCCACCGGCCCCCAGGTTTTGATTTGCAGCAGTGATGCCACGCCCGAAGCAAACAGCGACATGCTGATAACGTGCCGGGTATCTTCTGCGGGCAGACCCAGCGCCTGACAGATCAGAATGGCTGGCGTGATGACTGCGACAAACATCGCCAGCAGATGCTGACCGGCGGCAAACAGCGTTTGCGGCAGAGGAGGACGATCTTCAAGACGATAAATCAGTTCGCTTTGCGTGGCGGAAGGCTGGTCTGGCTGAGGATTGGTGGACATCTTCTGTTCTTCCCAAAAAATAATGTGGCGATTGTAATCAACCACCGGGTAAAAGCAATCGTTTGCCCGGAGAGGATAAAAAAGGCCGATTCAGGAGGAATCACTCAGACGTTGGTAAAACGGGTGTTCTCTGGCAGCCAGCGTTCAATCAGGGCGCTGGCCTGCTCGGGATAGTGCTGGTGGATGTGGCGTGCCACACGCTGAACTTCAGGCACCATCGCCGCATCGCGCAGCAGGTCGGCCACTTTAAATTCGGCGTTGCCGGTCTGACGCGTGCCCAGCAGTTCACCCGGCCCGCGAATCTCCAGATCGAACTGGGCAATCACAAAGCCGTCATTGCTGTCGCGCAGTACCTGCAAACGCTTCTGTGCCGTCTTGCTCAGCGGCGCTTTGTAGAGCAGCACACAGTGCGACGCCACGGCGCCACGACCTACACGGCCACGCAGCTGATGCAGCTGCGCCAGTCCTAACCGCTCCGGGTTCTCGATAATCATCAGGCTGGCATTCGGCACGTCCACGCCGACCTCAATCACGGTCGTCGCTACCAGCAGCTGCAGTTCATTGGCTTTAAACGCCTGCATCACCGCCTGTTTTTCCGCGGGTTTCATACGGCCATGCACCAGTCCGATATTTAAGTCGGGCAGCGCGGTTTTCAGGGATTCCCAGCTGGCTTCTGCCGCCTGGGCTTCCAGCAGTTCCGACTCTTCAATCAGCGTGCAGACCCAGTAGGCCTGACGACCTTCGCGGCAGGCATGCTCAACCCGCGCCACAATTTCCTCGCGTCGCGTATCGGGGATGGCGACGGTCGTCACCGGTGTTCGACCCGGCGGCAGCTCATCGATGGTTGAGGTATCGAGATCGGCATACGCGGTCATCGCCAGGGTGCGCGGAATGGGTGTGGCGGTCATGATCAGCTGATGCGGATGGAAACCCTGCTCCTCGCCTTTTTCCCACAAGGCCAGTCGCTGGTGGACGCCGAACCGGTGCTGTTCATCAATAATGACCAGCGCCAGACCGTTGAACTGCACCTGCTCCTGAAACAGAGCGTGTGTGCCCACGACCATCGCCACCTGACCGCTGGCTATCGCTTCCTGCTGGGCCTGGCGGGCTTTGCCTTTCTGTTTCCCGGCCAGCCAGCCTACTTCAATGCCCAGCGGCGCAAACCACTGGCGAAAGTTACTGGCGTGCTGTTCAGCCAGCAGTTCGGTCGGCGCCATCAGCGCAACCTGTTTGCCATGGGCGATAACGTTCAGCGCAGAGAGCGCAGCAACCAGTGTTTTGCCCGAGCCGACGTCGCCCTGCACCAGCCGCATCATCGGGAAATCATTGGCCAGATCTTTCTCTATCTCCGCCACCACACGTTTCTGCGCATTCGTTGGCGAGAAGGGCAGCGCGGCCAGCAGTTGATCACTGAGATTGTGTCGCGGCGGCATCGGTAACGCGTAATAGCGCTGCGCACCGGCGCGCACCGCCAGCATGCTGAGGTTGTGCGCCAGCAGCTCTTCCAGAATCAGCCTGCGTTGTGCCGGATGACGGCCACTTTCCAGCTCGCTAAGCCGGAGATCGGGTGGCGGACGATGCAGTGTGCGCAGCGCATCAGGCAGGCTGATCAAGCCGCCGCTCAGTTCCTTCGGCAGCAGCTCGGCAATCGGGCAGCTTTCCAGCAGCGTCAGCGCCTGGTCGGTGAGATTACGCAGCGTGGCCTGTCGGATGCCTTCGGTGGTGGGATAAACCGGCGTTAAGGTCTCTTCCAGCGTCACATTGCTCTGTTCGCCCTGGATGCGGTATTCGGGATGAATAATCTCGGCGCCACGCTGACCGCGCTTAATCTCACCATAGGCGGTGACGCGGCGGCCCGGCGACAGGTTGTTCTTCATCCCGGCATTGAAATTGAAGAAGCGCATCGTCAGCACACCGCTGCCATCGCTGATCTGGCACACCATCATCCGGCGGCGACCAAAGGTGATATCAGTGTGCAGCACTTCGCCTTCTACGGTGGCCCAGATACCGGGCAGCAGATCATCAATGGCATAGAGTTGGGTGCGATCTTCGTAGCGTAGCGGGAGATGGAGCAGGAGATCCTGAATGGTGTGCAGGTCAATTTTGGCCAGTTTAGCTGCCTGGCTGGCACCGACGCCGGTCAGGGTACTGAGCGGGATGGCATCCAGCAGACGGCCTTTCATCTTCTTTTACCGGTCGACTGCATGGTTGCCCACCAGCTGGGATCGGCCTCGACTTCACCCTGCGCATTGATGCGCGGATAAGGCAGACCTTTCTGTTTTGCGACCCGCGCCAGCACCGGGAATCCGCCTTCGAACAGCAGACGTTGCTGTTCATCTTCATCCAGCAGGCTGTAATCACGCAGGTAAAGACCGGCGTTCTGACGCTGCCGCTGGGCTTCATAGAGGATTAGCGCGCAGGCGACCGAGACATTAAGCGACTGCACCATACCCACCATAGGAATCACAATCTGCCGATCGGCCAGCGCCAGGGCTTCTTCGGTGATGCCGGTTTTTTCCTGACCCATCAGGATGCAGGTCGGAAGGGTATAGTCGATTTCACGAAAATCCACGGCATCGGCGGAGAGATGGGTCGCCAGAACCTGCATCTTCTGCTGTTTAAGCTGTTTCACGGCATCGCCGATGGTGGGATGGGTGACCACTTTCACCCAGCTGTTGCTTCCGGCAGACGCGGACGCCTGCGTGCGCATCCGCTGGCTCGGCCAGACGGCATGCACTTCGTGGATGCCGACGGCGTCGGCCGTGCGGATCACCGCGGAAACATTGTGCGGTTTATGCACCTGCTCCATGCAGACCGTCAGGTCGTGCTGGCGCAGTGCCAGCATCGCCTGAATCCGGGCAAAACGTTGATCGTTCATGCCTAGTTACGGTTACGGTGGACTTTGATCACATCCGGCATCACGCGAATTTTACGCATGATATTCGCCAGATGGACGCGATCACGTGCGGTCAGGCGGATAAAGGCGCTGTAGACACGGCCGTCGCGCTCTTCGGTATTCAGGCTCTGAATATTGGAACCGGCCGTGTTGATTGCCGCCGTCAGGTTCGCCAGCGCGCCCTGATGGTTAAACATGTCGACTTTAATTTCCGCCACGAACTCCTGCTCGGTGACTTTGTCCCACTCGACCGGCATGAATTTTTCCGGCTCTTTCTGGTAGCCGCGAATATTGCGGCAGGATTCATGATGCACCACCAGCCCTTTGCCAGGACTGACATGGGCCACAATCGGGTCACCGGGAATCGGTCGGCAGCATTTAGCGAAGGTAATCAACACGCCATCGGCGCCTTTAATCGGCAGTTTACCGCGTTTGCTGTTACTGCTGATCGCGTTGCTGTCAGCCTGCAGCAGGTTTTTCGCCACCACCACGCTCATTGCATTGCCCAGACCGATTTCCGCCAGCAGATCGTCAAGCGAGGTCAGCTTCATACGATCCAGCTCCTGCCTGATATTCTCAGGCGGGATCTCAGCCAGTTTACGGCTGCCGCCCAGCGCATGGCTGAGCAGGCGGCGACCCAGATTAACGGAGTCTTCGCGCTTGAGGTTTTTCAGCAGCTGGCGAATTTTGGCGCGGGCTTTGGAGCTCACGACAAAGTTGAGCCAGGCGGCGTTAGGACGGGCGCCTGGCGCAGTAATGATCTCGATCGTCTGACCGCTGGTCAGGGATTGCGACAGCGGATAAGGCTGACGGTCAACGCGAGCGCCGACGCAGGCATGGCCGATATCGGTGTGAACCGCATAGGCGAAGTCTACCGGTGTCGCACCGGTTGGCAGCTCAACAATGCGGCCTTCAGGCGTAAAGACGTAGATCTCATCCGGGAAGAGATCGGACTTCACGCTTTCAATAAATTCAAACGAACTGCCCGCACTCTGCTGCAGCTCCAGCAGGCTTTGCAGCCAGCGCTGAGCGCGAATCTGTGCGGTGGTGCCACTTTCGCCCGCCTGTTTGTAAGCCCAGTGCGCAGCGACCCCCATTTCCGCCATCTGATCCATATCCTCGGTGCGAATCTGCACTTCAACCGGCACGCCGTGCGGACCGATCATGGAGGTATGGAGGGATTGATAGCCGTTGGCCTTGGGGATGGCGATGTAATCTTTAACGCGGCCCGGACGCGGCTTATATAAGCTGTGCATCTGGCCCAGAACGCGATAGCAGGTATCCAGATCTTTCACGATGACGCGAAAGGCATAGATATCCATGATCGAGTGAAAACGCTGCTCTTTCAGCGTCATTTTGCGGTAAATCGAGTAAAGATGCTTTTCACGCCCGCTGACGCGGCAGGGAATGCCCGCTTCCTGCAAACGGCCATCGATCTCAGAAAGAATCTTCTGGATCATCTCTTTACGATTACCGCGCGCGGCTTTCACCACCTCTTTAATGACCCGATAACGGTTCGGATAGAGGGCCTCAAAACCGAGCTCTTCCAGCTCCGTTTTAAGATGATGAATACCCAGGCGGTGCGCCAGCGGACTGTAAATCTCTAACGTTTCCAGCGCGATGCGGCGACGCTTGTCCGGACGTAATGCGCCGAGAGTGCGCATATTGTGGGTGCGGTCAGCCAGCTTGATGAGAATGACGCGGATATCCTGCACCATCGCCATAATCATCTTGCGGAAGTTCTCTGCCTGCGCTTCTTTCTTGTCGCGGAATTTCAGCTTATCCAGCTTGGAAACGCCTTCGACCAGTTCCGCCACGCTTTTACCGAACAGTTGTTCCATGTCCTGGTAAGTGGCAGGCGTATCTTCGATCACGTCATGCAGCAGCGCGGCCATGAGAGTTTCATGGTCGAGCTTCATTTCCGCCAGAATACAGGCCACGGCAACCGGATGGGTGATATAAGGCTCACCGCTGGAGCGTGTCTGTCCCTCGTGGGCATCACGTGCGACAAGGTAGGCTTGCTGGAGGCGCTTGATCTGCTCCTCTGGCAAGTATTTTTCAATCAGTTGATTGAGACTTTCAAACAGATACAAGGGCGACCTGCAGGTGGCTGTTAACGACGACCTTCAGCGATAGCGGTAACGGCCTGTAACTCAGCGGCTTCCTGCTCTTGCTGTTCCTGACGATCACGCACATCTAAAATCTGATTGGTGACCAAACCTTCTTCGATTTCGCGCAGGGCGATAACGGTAGGTTTATCGTTCTCTTCCGGAACCAGTGGATCTTTGCCGCCTACCTGCATCTGACGTGCACGACGTGCAGCGACCAACACCAGGTCAAAACGATTACCAACTTTTTCTACTGCGTCCTGAACGGTTACGCGTGCCATAGGTGTGCTACTCCACAGATGAAGAAATGACTGCGCATCATACTGAAACTGTATTCAGACTGCCAACAGTTTGCTGATTAAAGCATCGTGACGCGCCTTCTGACGCGCCATACGCAGACGTTCTGCGCGAATAATGGTTTTCAGATCGGACAGCGCCAGATCGAAATCATCATTCACAATTAAATAGTCATACTCGGCGTAGTGGCTCATTTCCGCTACTGCCTGAGCCATGCGACGCGTGATGACCTCTTCGCTATCCTGGCCACGACCGCGTAAACGGCGATCGAGCTCTTCTTTCGAAGGCGGCAAAACAAAGATGCTGCGTGCGCCAGGCATTTTAGCGCGGATTTGCTGCGCACCCTGCCAGTCGATGTCGAGAAACACGTCAACGCCGGTTGCCAGCACCTGCTCAATAGCATGGCGCGACGTCCCGTAATAGTTGTCGAAAACCCGGGCATGTTCGAGGAAAGCATCTTCCGCGATCATCTGCTCAAATTCATGTTTCTCAACAAAAAAGTAATGTTCGCCATGGGTTTCACCCGGACGCATACCGCGCGTCGTGTGCGAAACAGAGACCTGCGTGTCATACAACGGCTGGGTCTTTAACAGTGCCTGAATCAGGCTGGATTTCCCTGCACCGCTGGGAGCAGAAACAATATAGAGCGTGCCTTGAGCCATGGTTTTCTTGAATTGATTAAAAGCGGAGTCGATTTCCTGCACAGTATACACAGCTTCCCGTTGCCACGCAGCGTTTGCGCAGCGGCAACCCTCAACTTTTGCGCAGTTTCGCGCAAATGGCTGTCGGACGGCTGTAATTCCCCCCTTATTGCCACGGTATCCCTTCCGCAACCGAACCTCGCCTCTGGCTGACGCTAACGCATTGATGTTGAATGCCGCAAAACATCAGAGGAAAGCGTATGAAAGGATTCGGCTGGCCGCTGTTTGCGGCTGTTCTGTGTTTCGTCCTGTGGCCTGCGCATAGCGCCGTTTGTCCGGTCTGGACACCCACACGGGCAATCGAAGAGATCCACCATCTGCAACAGCAACTGCGACACTGGGATGACGCTTACTATCGCCAGGGGCAGAGTCCGGTGGCTGACGCGGATTATGACGCTCTGCAGCAGCGCCTGATTCAATGGCAGCGCTGTTTTAGCGCTTCTCAGCCCGCTTACACACCGCAACTGCCGGGCAAGGGTGAGCACCTTCATCCGGTCGCCCATACTGGCGTAAAAAAGATGCGCGACAAGCTGGCACTGGCTTACTGGATGCAGGGACGACGCGATCTCTGGGTGCAGCCAAAAGTCGATGGCATTGCTGTTTCACTGGTGTATCGCCACGGCAGGCTGGTTTCGCTTTTAAGTCGTGGCGATGGATTGCGCGGTGAGGAGTGGCTGGCTAAAGCCGCCTGGATCCCGGCCATTCCGCTGCATATCGAGACCCGTCTCGACGAAGTGGTGCTGCAGGGTGAGCTATTCCTGTCGATGACCGGTCATCAACAGGCAGTGGATGGCGGTAAAAATGCGCGCTCACAGGTGGCCGGGGCCATGATGAGTAAACAGCGGGTTCCCCTGCTGGATTCGCTCGATATTTTCATCTGGGCCTGGCCAGATGGCCCCGCCACCATGACGGAACGCCTTGCGCAACTCAGCCGCTGGGAACTGGGCGTTGCGGAAAAATGGAGTCACAGCGTGAAAGATGAAGAGGACGTCGCACGCTGGCGGGAGCGCTGGTTTCATGCTGCGCTGCCTTTTGTCACGGATGGCGTGGTGGTTCATCAGAGCCTGCGACCTGCGGGCAAAAACTGGCTGCCGGGAGAGGGGACCTGGGCCGTTGCCTGGAAGTATCAGCCTCCTGAAGTCAGCGCGGAGGTACTCTCCGTCGATTTTCCTGTTGGCCGCACCGGGAAAATCGCGGCAGTACTTAATCTGCAGCCGGTGCAGCTGGATGATAAGACGGTCAGGCGGGTTAATGTTGGGTCGCTGCGTCGCTGGCAGGAGAGCGATATCGTGGCGGGCGATGTGATCACGCTGAGTCTGGCGGGGCAGGGAATTCCCCGGTTGCAGCGGGTAATCTGGCGTGTAGCAGAGCGGCATTACCCTCTGCCTCCCGACGCGTCGCGTTATACGCCGCTGACCTGCTACACCTTTAGCGCTGAGTGCCAGAAGCAGCTACTGGCAAAATTACGCTGGCTCAGCCAGAAAACGGTGCTGAACATGCCGGGTGTAGAGCGCGGCACCTGGCTGCGCTTACTGGAAACCGGCAGTATGACGCATCTGTTCGGCTGGCTGACGCTTACACCGGAACAGATTGCCGCCGCAACGGGCCTGTCTCCGCAGCGGGCGGGTCAGCTCTGGCACCGTTTTAATCTCACCCGGCAGCAGCCGTTTCGACGCTGGGTGGATGCCTTAGGCGTTTCACTGCCGCGAAAGGCTCTGATGTCGCTGCCCGATCAGCAGTGGGAGCGCTTAATGCAGCGGGATGTTAAGGGGTGGCAGGCTTTACCCGGTGTTGGTGAGGCGCTGGCAAAGCGCCTGGTTGCGCAGTTTCATGATGCACGGGTGCAGGCGCTGATCGCGTTTCTGCAACAGCAGGGTATTCCTGCCTCCTCAATGCTCGGGATGGGGATAGTTGAAAATCGGCAAACCGAGGCGGAAGCGCAGCGCCAGTAAGCGGGCAAAGAAGCCAAACAGCAGGGTAATGATAATCACCGCCTCATGCGCCAGCGTGGTTTTCAGCAGCAGGATATACATCCAGCCAGAGGCGAAAGCGATACCGGCGTAGAGTTCCTTCTGGAACACCAGCGGAATGCGATTACAGAACATATCACGCAGTACGCCGCCAAAGACGCCGGTAATCACCGCGCTTATCGCGGCAATGATCATGGCGTGTCCTGAGTCGAGCGCAACCTGTGCGCCAATAATAGAGAAGACCACCAGTCCCAGCGCATCGAGCACCAGGAACACTTTGCGCAGGTGCGTCATCAGAGGCGCCAGGAAAGTGGTGATGACCGCCGCTGCCGCCACAATCATGATGTATTCAGGATTTTTCACCCAGCCCAGCGGATAGTGACCCAGCAGGATGTCGCGCACCGAACCACCGCCAATCGCGGTCACTGACGCGATAATAATGACACCGAACAGATCCATTTTGCGGCGACCCGCCGCCAGCGCACCTGTCATCGCCTCAGCAGTAATACCAATGATGTAGAGAACGGTCAGTAACATAGCAGACTCCAGTAAAACGGCGGCAGGGTGACGGCATTGCCTGAGAGACGGCGACGGAAATTTTCTGGCGATCGGCGTCCGGGATTAGCGCAGTTTATACCAGCCAGCCCCGTCCTCAGCATAGAAAGACTTTTTTGCGCAGAGACGGTGGTCAATACCTGTGGAAAATGGAGATAAAAAGTGTGCAGCGGGTGTATGCGCAGCGGCCTGATGTTTTACGGCCCTGGACGGACGGGAGATTATCCGACCGTGCCCGTCAGACAAGGGCAGGACGAAAGCCAGGTTAGAGAGGAGATAAAAAAGGGGATACAGCGGATAAAAGAAACGAATGAGTCAGGGAATAAAACGACAGATTTAATAAAAAGAAAAGGCGTGCTGGTTAACAGCACGCCAACGCATCATTTCTGATGCTCAGAGCCCACCATACAGACTTATTTTATTATTTGTTTCTTGCACGAACTTTAGCAAATGCATTCAGGCTAAAGTGGTATTCCGGCTGGAACCATGAACGACCATAGTAGCAGTAAATCAGCATGCGAATGGATGCCATCGCAAGGTAACCCCAAATCGCACATAATACTGAAGGTGTCAGCCAGACGGTAAATAAAGTTACGGCAAGTCCGGCTAATACCGAGGATGTTTCAGCAAAAGCGATACGGGTATATTGTTTTTCGCGCTGTAATATCGCACGGTAATGCTGGCCCTGTGGGATGATAATAAACACCACTGAGACCATCTGCAGCATTAATGCCAGTTGAGGTTGATCAAACAGGCTGTTCAGCAGGTGGCTGGCCGTAAATAACAGTCCAAATACCGCGACACCCATCAACATATTACCCCAGTAGATCGTGGAGAGGTCGTTGATAGAGAGCATACAGCGGCGGATCAGCGTATTCGAGAAGCCACGATCGGCCAGCGTATCGATAGCCAGTAAAGCAATCACGGCAATCGCCAGCAGGTTCAGTTCATTCGCCTGCAGAATCTGGGCCAGCAACGAGAGTTGCAGTACGCCAATGCCAATAATTTTGATTGAAGAGAGCAGAGACCATTTTGCGCTATTAAGACTGCTTTCACGTATTGCCATAATATACTCGTTAGAGTCCATCGACTCTGTGAGAATTAAAGTGTTGTGTAACGGCAAGGAGAGGTTGCTGTGACACCGTTGATAAGTGCAATTTTCCCGGCCGAAGTCCTGAAAAATCTTCTCAGGCTTGCCATGTTATTATGGGTTTAATCAAATGATACCCGGATAAAAATAGATATCCCTGGTAATTTTTTTGTTTCGTGTCATGGCGGAATCCTCTGCAGCTAATAAGAATTCCGCCAGATCACGAATAAATCCTGTTGTAGTTTTATATTCTCCTGCCAGCATCCTTGCGGCAATCTCAACGCATTCTTTTCCTGATAACAGGGGATGTGTTGAGCGGTCCATGACTTTTTTACTGCTTTATCATTATGGGTATTGCTGTGTGTGGAATGATTTATACATTGTTTTATTTAATTTAACACCATAAGAAAAGTCTGATTACGCGACCGCAGAAATAAATGGTTTCACTCTATGCATGAAAAATATTAAATCCCCAGCAGGGCAGTAATAAACGATTGTTGATGATTAATGTATGCGTCAGTGAGAGAGTGTTCACACGGAAGACGAAGAGGCCTGTAATCAGGGAAGATCGCCAGCCTGTCGGGTGATTTTGCCAGGAATTTTCCTGGCAGCAATGCTTAAGCAGGCCTGGTGGTAGAGGCGTAATGAGGATGAGCAATCAGATAAGTGCTTTATGCATTATCGCTGGAAGTTTTTCTATTTTTTTTCATTAACGGCCAGCGATAAGTACAGAGAAAAAAGTGAGCTAAGTCATTGATTTATTGTGTCAGGAGCTGGTTGAGTTTCTCCAGATCGTTGCTAACCCATTCAATATCCTGCTTAAATCGCTCATCTGAAGTAAATGGCTGGCGATAAACCGTCACCATCACCTCGGCACCCTGTTCGTTCGCTATCACGCGCATCGGCACGAAGATCTCCTTGCCTGAGCCGCTATCAATCCAGTGATCCATCACGCCAAACGGATTATGTGGCGAGAACCGGATCTTCACATTGCCCTGCGGGCCTTTAGCACGCCAGCGGTTGCCATCGGGTTCCAGTGCGCTTTGCGTCAGCCCGGAAGCCCACTTTGGGAAAAATTCCGGCTTCCAGATGGTTTCATAAAGATCTAACCACTGACGTGGAATCGTCAGGCTCAGCGTGCGCGAGGAGAGCATGTAACCTCCGGTGGATAAGCTAAAAACGCATTAAAGCATGGGGCCAGGCCTGTTAAAACGTTGTTACAGCAGAAGTGTGGTGTTGACAGGGTTTCGTACAAGCGGCAGACAGCAGATGAGGCTGTCTGCCGCTGATTCAGATGAAATTGCCGCGCGCAGAGACCGCATGCTCTTCGCTATGGCCACTGGCGTGGCGCAGAACAAAGCTATCTGACTGCGCCATTACTGCGCAACTGTGATTCGGGAAGATACGCAGCAACGTGCCGACTTCCGGGCGGCGATCCTGATAAAGCAGAAAACCGTGCTCCTCAGATAACTTCGTCACTTCATAGGTGTGGCCTGCTTCGTCAACTGCAACACCGAAGCCGCTGGCATTGGTGCCGTGTGGTCCTTTATCCGAACTCAGCATTTTTGATCCGGCATCCACAATCGCGAAATGATCGTTCACCGCTACCACGCGAGTAATGACGCTCATTGCCAGCTGATCGACGTGACTCAACCCGAGTCGACAGGCGGTAAGATCCAGCAGTGCATAGTTGCCGGGCCGGATTTCATTGATGCAGGGCGCAATCTCTGCTGCCAGCGCTGTCGGCGTCGAACCCACAGAGAGAGGGCAGTCAGTAAACCCCGCAGCCTGCAGTTTTGCCTGTACCCGCTGCATCAATGCCGTTTCCTGGTGGGCGACATCAATAATGGCTGCGGCGTGACCGGCACCATAAGCGTGACCGGCATGCGACACTAACCCGGCAAAGCGTAACCCTTTATCCTTTAGCGCCTGCGCAATCAGCACCGCTTCGTCAGTATCAGGATTAACGCCGATCCGATGTAATCCGACATCCACTTTAATCGCCACCGCCAGGTCGCATTCCGGTTGCTGCTGTGAGGCATCAGCAAGCGCCGCCACGCCCTGCATGCTGTCCGCAATCAGGGTAAGCCGGACCTGATGAAGCACGGCGAGGCGTAGCAATTCAGCCACGCTTTGCGGTTGTACGACCGGATAAGCCAACAGCAGATCACGAACGCCACCCTGGATAAAACTGATGCCTTCGCTGGGTTTAGAGACGGTGACACCCTGTGCGCCGGACGCGATCTGACGCTGTGCAATCCAGACGCTTTTATGCGTTTTGATATGCGGACGCAGTGCGACGCCTGCCGCACTCGCTTTGCGCTGCATCTGCTGCAGGTTCTGCTCCAGGCGCTCTGCATCCACTTCAATATAAGGCGTAAGGCGATCATCAATCAGCGGGCGCTGCCACTGCTGTGTATCGTTGATATTCATAAGGTTGTCCGGCATTGACGAGGTAAGAGAATGCATCATTCCTTAATTATCTCTCTGATGCCAGCCTGCCTGCCGCAGAACAGGCGTGCTGAACAACAGCGTTAGCGATAAACAGTATGAAAGTCATCGGGGCAGAGAAAGCGGACGTCACGCAGGAGGGGATCAACAGATAAAAACAAAAAAGCAGGCGCGTGGCCTGCTTTTCAGTCAACTCAGACGTAAAGTCACTCAGACGTAGAGCGATTTTTCACCCGGTGGGCGGGTTTTGAATCGACGATGCAGCCAGAGGTACTGTTCGGGCGCACGAAGAATCTGATTTTCGATCACTTTGTTCATATAAGCTGCAGCTGCAGCTTCGTCCGTATGAGGATAGTTTTCCAGCATCGGTTCGATAATCAAATGATAGCCATCATTATCAGGATTACGAATCAGCATAATCGGCACCATCGCTGGCTTCGCCAGACGCGACAGAACAAACGTCCCGTTGGTAGTGGCGGCTTTCTCGACGGCAAACAGCGGCGCAAAGGTGCTGCCTTTAGGGCCGTAATCCTGGTCAGGCGCAAACCAGACCGATTCACCCTGTTTAAGCGCATTTACCATACCGCGCAAATCACGGCGGTCGATCATCGCTTTGTTCGAGCGCATGCGACCTTTGGTCTGCACATACTCCATCGCCTGATTATTGTGCGGACGATACATCGCCATCATCGGCTGGCAGAGTCCGCTGATGCGGCCGCCCAGTTCCAGTGACATAAAATGCACGCCAATCAGCATCACGCCGCGCTTTTCGTTCTGTGCAGCATGGAGATTATCCAACCCTGACACTTTAAACAGACGTCTCACTGCACGGTCAGACCAAAACCAGGCAATACCGGTTTCAGCCAGCGCCATGCCTAAAGAGGCAAAATTCCCGGCGATCATGTGTTCTGTTTTTTCTTCACTGATGCCAGGAAAGCAGAGTTCAATGTTACGACGGGTGATACGTTCGCGGCGCTGCAGGAAATGACGGGAAATTTTGCCCGCACCCGCACCGAGACGCATCAGAACAGGGTAGGGAAGCTGGACCAGAAGCCAGAGCACGCCCAGGCCAAACCAGGTAAACCAATAACGCGGATGTAGCAGCGACCTGCTAAATTTTCCGGTGTTTTTCATTAACAACCTTCATGGGATAGATGGATGTATCGCATAAAGAGCACTTCCATGAGTCTTAAGGCGGTACAGCTGTACTGATTTCGACCAACACTTTATCAAAAAGTGCCTTCAAAGAAAGGGAAACTCCACAATCTACAGGATTGACCTGTTTCATGGAGCCAGCGCTTCGGGGACGAAAAAAGGGTTCATAACTGAAAAATGATTTTAAATTCAGAAAATTAAAAAAGACAGACCTGAAATGCGAAGTGTGACTGACAGGTGTTCAGGAAGAGTCCGGAAATGAAAATTTATTAATCTTTACGTAATGTTGAGGCCAGCCACGTCCATGAAAGGCCGCATGAGCTGATGTATCTTGCCTGAAAAATGAACAAAGCGCCATCGCTGGCGCTTCATTACTGACCTGCCGGGCAGGTGTTACTCGATATTCTGGACCTGAAAGTTGATTGGCTTTCTATTGTTTATAATAATCATACACTTAAGTTTATTTTTCAGGCGATTTTATATTTTACTCCCCAATCCACTCCCCGTTGAGAGAAGTGACCATTTGGTCAGCTCACAGGCTTTATGGTTGTCGTAAATCGCTCACCTTTGACCAGTTCACCAGAAGGTTTTCGATAGTAAGACTCGCCATCAAGTCGGTAGTAAGTGTATCCATCCTTTGTTTTAGTGATATCCATAATCCAGTTTGACTTGTCTATACAATTCTCATCTGATTTCATGTCATCAAAGCACAATAAGTAGTCAGTGTCGTGGTCTGGAAAAGCACCTGAGTTTTTAGGAGCGAGCTTTTGATACTTACCATCAGAGTTCCAAACTGAAACATTGTAAGTTTCACGAGCAGAAATGGTTTTGACTCCATTGCTATCCCACCATTTTATTTTATCACTATCAGAGAAAGGAATGTTTTTAACTAAAAAATCTTTTCTGGTATCAGAACCATGAATTGCAAGCACTTTTGGAGAATTAAAGAAGCTAACATAAAATAATGCTAACACTGCCAATGCTACAATAAAAACTAAAATCTTTTTGATTCTCATTAATTTCTTCTGCTATTTATTTCAAACTCTGCTTTCATATTGGTTAAAAAAGGCTTGAAAGCAAATTGTTCCCATCTTTGAAGAACAAACCAAATACGAAAGGCTCTGATAAACCTTTTTGTCCGGTAACGATGATCTTATCTAATGAAGATTTAATTACTGTAAGTGGGGAGAGTGGAGATGTTTGCCCACTAATAATTAAATCCTTATATGCACGATCAAGAAAAGGGCTGGAATAACTTTTCCCATTCCCGTGATAAAGATGCTTTACGAGATTGTTGAATATTTGGTGATGTCCGAGATAATATGCAGGCATTGAAACACGAAGGAACTCATTGAAAAGAAGTTCAGCCATTTCTGTTCTGGATTTTGGACGGGTATTCCGGAAGGAGTTAAATATAGATACTTCTTTCCCAGTCCAGGGGTCAACGACATCAGAAACATCATCCAAACCCAAATCGCTTCTTAGTTGCTTTTCACTAAGATCTCCACACTTCATATCATCAGTGCTGTAATCGTTGAACCTGTGCTTCGTTTGATAAATCGTGGCAGGTAACTTCAATGCTGACATGATAACTTCCTTATGATATTAATTCCCAGACTGAAAATTCAAATATTTAATAGAAGACTCAAATCTTTTAATATCGCTGTATCTGTAAACTCAAATCCTTGTTTGTCACTGTTCTGCTCATGAAACTACCCTTCGTAAGCATGAAATAGATCCATGTAATACTAAACTGCCTAATCGAGGAAGTGAAGTAGTGCAAGCCTCATCTTTCGATGTGATCAAAAGCTTACTCTGACCTTCCAGAATCAATATCCCCTACATAACTGACCTGGCGGACCTGAGTGGGAGGAAAATCGTTTCAAACGATTTCGGGTTGGTAAATCATATAGGCTTCCCAGTCTATTTCCAGAATCGGTTAATTTTCACAAAGTAATATATTAATTTGTGAAAAGTGAAATAAAAAAAGCCCATCTGACATGGGCTTGCGAGATTTTTTCAGGCTGGTGTGGATATTACTCGATATTCTGAATCTGCTCGCGCATCTGTTCAATCAGCACTTTCAGTTCAATCGCTGACGTCGTGATTTCTGCGTTGATCGACTTCGATGCCAGCGTGTTCGATTCACGATTGAACTCCTGCATCATGAAATCAAGACGACGGCCAACGGCCTCTTTCTTTTTCAGGATGTTGTAGGTCTCTTTAACGTGCGCATCCAGACGATCCAGCTCTTCGGACACGTCAACACGCTGCGCCATCATCACCAGTTCCTGCTCCAGGCGATTGTTTTCCAGCTGGACTTCAGCATCTTCAAGTTTGGCGACCAGGCGCTCACGCTGCCATTTGATCACTTCAGGCATCTGCGCGCGCACTTTGCTGACTTCCTGCGAAACGCCTTCCAGACGCTGCTCAATCATCGCTTTCAGTGCAGTGCCTTCACTTTCACGTGCCGCAATAAAATCATCCAGCGCACCATCCAGTGCCTGCAATAACTGTGTATTGATGGCATCCAGATCCTGCTCCTGTGCAGACATCACACCCGGCCAGCGCAGGATATCCAGCGGATTAATCGCGCCTTCGTCGCTCTGCATTTTTACCCAGTTGGCAGCCTGCACCAGCTGTTTCGCCAGCGTTTCATTGAGCATCAGCTCACCCTGCGCGCTGGGATCGGCATCATAACGCAGGTTGCACTCAATTTTACCGCGCGTCAGACGCTGGCGAATGCGTTCGCGGATAACCGGCTCCAGCCCACGAAACTGCTCCGGCAGACGGATGTAAGTTTCCAGATAACGCTGGTTAACGGAGCGCAGCTCCCAGGCGGCGCTGCCCCATTCGCCTTTGGCTTCGCTGCGGGCATAAGCGGTCATACTGCGGATCATAAGCGGTACTCATTTGCGGAAAGATGGGTGAAGTATAGCGAGGCGAGCCACCGCATAACAGGCATAAGCGCCTCACAGGAAAATAACGAACCATTTCCGCTTTTAGCGACAGACACTTATGATGACCACTGACCCCTTGTGAGGATGACTGATCTATGTCTCGCGTTATTGCCCTTCCTGTTGTGATGGCTCTGCTGCTGGCGGGTTGCCAGACGCGCCACGCGCCGCCGACTAAACCGCAACCTATCTGCGCGGGTGGCGATATGATGATGCAGACCACGTTGTGGTTTGGAATGAGTAAGCCAGATGGCGGCAGGGTGAGTTCACTCGACTGGATGAACTTCGTGGATAATGAGGTCACGCCACGTTTCAAAGCAGGATTGTCGGTCTATGACGCCAGAGGTCAGTGGATGGGCGAGAACGGCAAGCTGGCACGGGAGAACAGTAAAGCGTTGATGCTGATCCACGGTATCGATCCCGCGACCAATCAGGATATTGAGGCGTTACGTAATCTCTACAAGAAACGCTTTAATCAGGAGTCGGTGATGCGCGTAGATGCGCCGGTCTGTGTGGGATTCTAGGGCGAAAGCGGGCGGCAGCGCTGCCGCCCGATGAATTATCAGATAAACAGGCCGGCAAAGGCCGCCGAGAGCAGGCTCACCAGCGTTGAACCATAGACCAGCTTCCAGCCAAACCGGGAAACCACATTGCCCTGTTTCTCGTTCAGGCCTTTTATTGCACCAGCCACAATGCCGATCGAGGCAAAGTTAGCAAAAGAGACCAGGAACACCGACAGAATACCCAGCCCACGCGCGCTCATGCCCGCCGCAACTTTCTGCAGTTCAATCATCGCCACAAACTCATTCGCCACCAGCTTGGTCGCCATGATGCTGGCCGCCTGCAGGGCATCCGCTTTGGGAATGCCAATCAGCCAGGCCAGAGGATAGAACAGGTAGCCGAGCAACTGCTGGAAGCTGTAACCGAACACCGCCGCAAACACCGCATTCACGGCTGCGATCAGGGCAATAAAGCCAATCAGCATCGCCAGGATAATCATCGCAACTTTGAAACCGGCCAGGATGTACTCACCCAGCATCTCAAAGAAGCTCTGCTCTTCATGCAGTTTCTCCAGCGCGATAGGCTGCTCATCCTGGCTTTTCATCGGATTGATGATCGACAGGATAATAAAGGTGCTGAACATGTTAAGCAGCAGTGCCGCAACCACATACTTCGGTTCAATCATCGACATATAGGCACCGACAATCGACAGCGAAACAGTGGACATTGCGGTCGCCGCCATGGTGTAGAGCCGGCGCGGCGGGATATCACCCAGAATCCCTTTATAGGCGATGAAGTTCTCCGACTGACCGAGAATCAGTGTGCTGACGGCGTTGAACGACTCCAGCTTGCCCATGCCATTAATCTTCGACAGCAGCGTTCCGAAAATACGGATCAGCAGCGGCAGGATACGCCAGTGCTGCAATATGCCGATTAGCGCGGAAATAAAAACAATCGGGCAGAGCACGCCAAGGAAGATAAATGCCAGTCCCTGCTTACTCATTCCGCCAAACACGAACTCCGTGCCCTGCGCGGCAAAGCCCAGCAGCGTCTCAAAGAAACCGGCGAACGAGCCGACCAGCGCCAGACCTCCGGCAGAGTGAAGGAAGAACCAACCCAGCGCGGCTTCCACCACAATCAGTTGAATAATAAAGCGCAGACGAATCTGCTTACGGTCATGACTGACCAGCAGCGCAAGGGCGAAAATCACCACCAGCGCCAGCAGGAAATGAAGAATGGCGGCCATATGTCTTTTTTATCAGAGAGAAAGGAAACCGCATTTAGCCACAGCTGGCAGGGAATTTCATCTGATGCCTGCGCCAGACCGGCGCAAGAGACAGCGGGCAAGGAAGTCCGTATAATGCGCAGCCAATCATTAGCAAGACGGAGAATACCCATGCGTCCAGCAGGCCGTAGCGCACAACAGGTGCGTCCAGTCACATTGACCCGCAATTACACCAAACACGCAGAGGGTTCCGTTCTGGTGGAATTCGGCGAAACGAAAGTGCTTTGCACTGCCTCCGTAGACGAAGGGGTTCCGCGTTTCCTTAAAGGCCAGGGTCAGGGTTGGGTCACTGCCGAATATGGCATGCTGCCGCGTTCGACCCACAGCCGTATGGCGCGTGAAGCCGCCAAAGGCAAGCAGGGCGGACGTACGCTGGAGATTCAGCGTCTGATTGCCCGTTCACTGCGCGCCGCGGTTGATCTCAAAGCGCTGGGTGAATTTACCATCACGCTCGACTGTGACGTGATCCAGGCCGATGGCGGCACCCGTACCGCTTCAATCACTGGCGCCTGTGTGGCACTGGCTGATGCGCTGAATAAGCTGGTCGCCAGCGGCAAGCTGAAAGCCAACCCGATGAAGGGCATGGTCGCAGCCATTTCAGTGGGCATCGTCAAGGGCGAAGCGCTGTGCGATCTGGAGTACGTTGAAGACTCAGCCGCAGAAACCGACATGAACGTCGTGATGCTGGAAGATGGCCGTATGATCGAGGTGCAGGGCACTGCCGAAGGCGAGCCGTTCAGCCATGAAGAGCTGCTGACGCTGCTGGCGCTGGCCCGCGGCGGAATTGAGGAATTAATTCAGGCGCAGAAAGCAGCGCTGGAAAATTGATGTAACAGGCGACCTCAGAGTCGCCTTTTCTTTATTTGAGGAGTGAGAAATGAAAGCCTGGCAGCGTCAGTTTATTGAATTCGCCCTGAACAAGCAGGTGCTGAAGTTCGGTGAGTTCACTTTGAAGTCAGGGCGTAAAAGCCCCTATTTCTTTAATGCCGGCCTGTTCAACAGCGGACGGGATTTAGCGCTGCTGGGACGCTTCTACGCGCAGGCGCTGGTGGATGGCGCTGTCGATTTCGATCTGCTGTTCGGCCCGGCCTATAAAGGCATTCCGATTGCCACCACCACAGCGGTGGCGCTGGCGGATCATCATGACCGCGATGTGCCTTACTGCTTCAACCGTAAAGAAGCCAAAGATCACGGTGAAGGTGGCCTGCTGGTAGGCAGCCCGCTGCAGGGCAAAGTGATGCTGGTGGACGATGTGATCACCGCAGGCACGGCGATTCGCGAGTCGATGGATATTATCGGCGCGCATAACGCTACTCTGGCAGGCGTGCTGGTTTCGCTTGATCGTCAGGAACGTGGACGTGGAGAGATGTCGGCGATTCAGGAGGTGGAACGTGATTACGGCTGCAAAGTGACCGCGATTATCACACTGGCAGATCTGATTGCCTGGCTGGAAGAGAAGCCGGAGATGGCCGATCATCTGGCACAGGTCCGTGCTTATCAGAAAGCGTACGGAATATAACAGAGGCGGGCGTAATGCCCGCCTTCTCTGACTCTTTACGCCAGCTGGGCGGCAATCAGCGGCCAGCGAGCCTCAAAGTCTGCGGTAGGGCTGAAGCGAAACTCAGAACGGACATACCGCGACAGTAAGCCTTCACAGAACGCCAGCAGCTGGCTTGCCAGTAACGCCTCATCAGCCTGAAAGGCTTCGCCCTCACGCATTTTCCGTTCACGCATCACCTGTCGCAGTTGCACTTCAATCCGCTCAAACAGCTGATTGATACGTCCCTGCAGTCGGTCCTGCTCAAACATCAGAGCATGGCCGGTCAGAATGCGCGTCAGTCCCGGATTACGCTCACCAAATCCCAGAATCAATTGCACGATCAGACGCAGACGCGTCATGGTCTCTTTTTCATCCTTGAGGATCAGATTGATGCGGGTAATCAGACTGTCTTCGATAAACTCAATCAGGCTATCGAACATTCGTGTCTTGCTGGGGAAGTGACGATACAGCGCCGCTTCGGAAACGCCCACCGTGGCTGCCAGTTTGGCTGTGGTAATACGCTGACTGCCATCACCCGACTCCAGCATCTGCGCCAGCGCCTGCAAAATCTCTTCGCGACGATTCCGCTTCGCGACTTTTTTTTCTGCCATGACCTTAAAGACCCCTGAAATTCACCTAAAACAGGCAACACCTACGCATCTGCCACAGGAACGCGTCCTGCGGCGATGAGGAAAAATAACGGGCGTAAGTGAAAGTCGGTAATGCGGGTTACTGGCGACCGGAGTGGCCGAAGCCGCCTTCGCCGCGCAGGCTGGCGTCGAAATCTTCGACCAGGTTAAATTCCGCCTGCACCACCGGTACAAACACCAGTTGTGCCATGCGATCGCCGGGCTGCAGCGAGAAACTTTCCTGACCGCGATTCCAGACCGATACCATCAGCTGTCCCTGATAGTCAGAGTCAATCAGACCCACCAGGTTGCCCAGCACGATGCCATGTTTGTGGCCAAGGCCTGAGCGCGGCAGGATCACCGCGGCCAGATCGGGGTCGGCGATATGAATCGCCAGGCCGGTTGGAACCAGCGTCGTGGTACCTGGTGCGATGTCGAGAACATCATCAATGCAGGCGCGTAAATCTAACCCAGCGGAACCTGAAGTGGCGTAGGTCGGCAGTGGAAATTCTTTGCCGACACGCGCATCCAGGATTTTAACGTCTATTTTTTTCATCATAACGGCTGACAATCTCGTCTATTAATTGTTGGCCAAGGAGAGACTTATCGCTGAGCGGTAAGCGTTTTTCTCCATCCTGCCAAAAAAGGTGAAGAGCATTGGTGTCGCTATTAAACCCCTGTCCGGCTTTAGCGACGTCGTTAGCGCAGATCAGATCCAGATTCTTGCGCACCCGTTTTTGCCGGGCGTATTCTTCCACATTCTGTGTTTCAGCAGCAAATCCAACGACGAATGGCCGGTTTTCCTGAAGTGCAGCGACGCCGGCAACAATATCGGGATTCTTTACCAGGTTCAGCGTGACGTTATCATCGCCGCCCTGTTTCTTGATTTTATCGGCCGCAATATCGGCTGCCCGGTAGTCTGCCACGGCTGCGCTTGCAATGAAAATATGTTGTTTGTCTATCTCGCTCATCACAGCAGCCTGCATCTCCAGCGCGCTGGTAACATCAACGCGTCGCACTCCCGCTGGTGCAGCCAGGGTGACCGGGCCGCTGACCAGCGTCACCTGTGCGCCGCGTCTGGCGGCTGCAGCGGCAATAGCAAAGCCCATTTTGCCGGAGCTGTGATTTGTGATGTAGCGCACCGGGTCCAGCGCCTCACGGGTCGGGCCGGCGGTAATCATAATGTTGAGATGTTGCAGATCGTTGACGGGCGCGGCCCACTGCACCGCATGGTCAACAATCGACAGCGGATCCAGCATCCGGCCCGGCCCGACATCACCACAGGCCTGGCTGCCGCTGTCAGGACCCCAAATCAGCACGCCTCGCGCGTGGAGCGTCTGCAGGTTTTGCTGGGTCACCGCTGCACGATACATCTGCTGATTCATCGCGGGCACCACCGCCACGGGTGAAGCCGTCGCTAACACCGCGGTCGTCACCAGATCGTTTGCCATACCGGCAGTCACACGGGCAATCAGGTCGGCAGTGGCCGGTGCCAGCACGATCAGATCAGCCCATTTTGCCAGTTCAATATGCCCCATCGCCGCTTCCGCCGCCGGATCAAGCAGATCGTCAAACACCGGATAGCCGGAGACGGCCTGCAGGCTGAGCGGCGTAATAAACGCTTTGGCACCCTCTGTCATCATTACGCGCACATCAGCACCGCGATCGCGCAGGCGGCGCACCAGCTCAGGTGCTTTATAAGCAGCGATACCGCCGCTCACGCCCAGAAGAATTTTTTTGCCGGCTAATCCCATCATGATGTTGGCCTCACTAAGCTCTCTGCCGCTCGCGGCGGCGAATGCACGGACTTTATCACAAAAGCGCGGATGCGCCTTTTCACCGACTGCGTTTGCGAGCCGTCTCGTAAATTGCCGCGCCACTGATAGCCGCGCGCTCCAGGATGGGCCATGCTGAGGCCCATCTCAGGGAGAGCGAACATGAAAATAAAGGGACCACGGGAGAAACTTCAGAAGCTGGGCGCCCATTCGTTAAGCGATACCGAACTGCTGGCCATTTTTCTGCGTACCGGATCGCCGGGGCAGAATGTTTTGGAGCTGGCCGGGCAGATGCTGGAGGGTTTTGGCTCGCTTTATCAGCTCATGACGTCAGACAAAGCGGCATTCGGTAAAATCAAAGGCGTTGGCGATGCCAAGCTGGCGCAACTTCACGCGATTGCCGAACTGGCGAAGCGCTTTTTCGCCAGTAAGCTGGCCCGCGAAAGCGCAATGGAAAATCCGCACATCACGCGCCAGTACCTGCAAAGTCTGTTAGCTCATCAGGAGCGTGAGATCTTTATGGCTCTGTTTCTGGATAACCAGCATCGGGTGCTGCGGGCTCAGAATATGTTCTCGGGTTCTATTAACAGTGTGGAAGTGCACCCGCGCGAGATCGTCCGGGAAGCGCTGAAGCTCAACGCCGCCGCCCTGATACTGGCGCATAATCATCCGTCGGGCATGGCTGAACCGAGCCGGGCAGACAGAGAAGTTACCCATAAAGTCAGCGAAGCCTGCCAGCTACTCGACATCCGTTTGCTCGATCATCTGGTGATTGGTCATGGCGAATATGTCTCCTTTGCGGAGCGGGGATGGCTCTGATACCGGGAAATTTCACGCCAGGTGGCGGCTTTTTGCCCGATCATTCGGGATCTTTATCTGTTCGGGACTTGAGCACTTGGGCTGAGCGGCGTATACTACGCCACCTTTGAGAATC
>Ga0308171_1000959_pt1 | contig 46242 bp, 40 predicted proteins | sample PhyGR1_FD_202135 | JGI IMG/M metagenome (GOLD analysis project Ga0308171, IMG submission 202135) | Phyllosphere microbial communities from UC Gill Tract Community Farm, Albany, California, United States - DLSLSG.R1 | ecosystem: Host-associated > Plants > Phyllosphere > Unclassified | place: USA... | reverse complement strand
CCGTTCACCCAGCTTTGTCAGCAGCGGCCTCCAGGGCTGCGATGTCGATCTTCTTCATCGCCATCATGGCTTCGAAGGCGGCCTTGGCGCGGGCGGGATCAGGGTCGTCGTAGAAGGCCATCAGGCGGCGCGGGGTGATCTGCCAGTTCACGCCCCAACGGTCCTTGCACCAGCCGCACTGGCTTTCCTGACCGCCGGCGCCGACGATGGCGTCCCACAAGCGGTCGGTTTCGGCCTGGTCGTCCGTCATGATCATGAAGGAGACGGCCTCGGTCTGGGGGAAGATCGGCCCGCCGTTCAGGCCCATGTAGCGCCGCCCGGCCAGGGTGAACTCGACCACCAGTTCGGCGCCTTCGGGGTTGGACGGATTGTCGGCCGGGCTGGTCACGACCCGATCGACGTGGCTGTCGGGCAGACCCAGCGAGACATAGAATTCCGCCGCCTTCTTCGCCTGGCCCAGATCATACCAGAGGCAGGGAATGATCTTGTCGGCCATGGCTCAGCCTCCGCCCATCTGGGCGGCGAAGGCTTCAGGGCCCTGGGCGGCGGCTTCGGGGTCCATCCACATGACTTCCCAGATATGGCCGTCCGGGTCGGCGTAGGCGCGGCTGTACATGAAGCCGTAGTCCTGGACCGCGATGGCGTCGGCCCGCCCGCCTGCCTGGACGGCGCGGTCGTGCACGGCGTCCACGGCGTCGCGGCTGTCTTCCGAGACGCAGATCAGCACCTGGGCCGTCTTGTGCGCATCAGGAATGGCGCGGTCGGTGAAGCTGGAGAACTTCTCGTGGGTCAGCAGCATGGCGTGGATGGTGTCCGAAAACACCATGCAGGCGGCGGTGTCGTCCGAGAACATCGGGTTCTTGGTCGCGCCCACGGCCTCGTAGAAGGCGACCGAGCGGGGCAGGTCGGTGACCGGCAGGTTGACGAAAATCATCTTTGACATGGCGTTCTCCCTCTCTCTGATGATGCAAGTCTTGCGTCTCGATGTTATGTTAGTCAACCATGAAGTTAGAAAAAGTAACTAAAGAGCCTGTCGGTCGGTCGCGCCGCTATCACGACGCCTGCGGCGCGGCGCACGGGCTCGACCTGATCGGCGAGCGCTGGGCGCTGCTGGTGATACGAGAACTCATGATGGGGCCGCGCCGTTTCAGCGACCTGCGCAAAGACCTGTGCGGCCTGTCGGCCAACGTCCTGACCCAGCGGCTTGAGGGGCTGGAGGCCTCGGGCATCGTCCAGCGCCGCAAGCTGCCGCCGCCCGCCTCGGTTCAGGTCTATGAGCTGACCGACTGGGGCTATGAGATCAAGCCGGTCTTCATGGTGCTGGGCCGCTGGGCCGCGCGCTCGCCGCAGCACGACCCGACCCTGCCGATCAGCGCGGTCTCGGTCATGCAGTCGTTCGAGACCATGTTCGATCCGGCGCGGGCGGGCGACGCGGTCATGCGTCTGGGCTTTGCGCTGGACGAGGATCAGATGGTGGTGACCGTGGCGGAGGGCGTCATCGCCACCCGGCGCGGCGCGGTTGAGGACTGCGACGTCATCGTGCGCGCCTCGCCGCCGGCGGTCGTGGCCGCCGCCGTCTATGGCAAGGTTCCCCTAGCGGCGCTGGAAGGCGAGGGGGCGATGACCATCGACGGCGACCGCGATGTATTCGCCCGCTTCATCGACTTCTTCCATTTGCCGGAAAAGGCGGGGTGATCCGCACTTTACCCCGCTCATCCCCGCGGAGGCGGGGACCCAGGTTTTGGCTGCGAGCGCGCGGTTAAATCAGGCGCGCATTTGAGCGTGGCGCGTGAGGCTCTCACTGGGTCCCCGCCTCCGCGGGGATGAGCGGAATAGGGTTAGGCCAGCACGTCCAGCAGCGTGCCCGTCATTTCGTCAGCCGTGCGCATCACGGCGGCGTTGGCGGAGAAGTCCTGTTTGGCGCGGATCTGCTCCACCGCTTCGACCGCCAGATTGTCCAGCGAGCCCGCGGCCGTGCGACGGGCGCTGGCCTCGAGGCGGCTGGCGGCGCTCTGCATCCCGGCGGCGGCGATGCTCAGGGGCGGAATCGTCATGGCGGTCTCCGGCGCGAGGAAGGTCTGCGAGCGATCAGGATCGTGGCTTTGCGGTCAATGGCGCCTGAACAAGCGTGGTGAACGGCGGTCTTTTTCCGGAAACACGCCGCATCGGGGCCAATATTGGTGTATAGAGGCGGACTTCTCCTCGCCCGGCCGGCTGTTCGCCTTGGCCGGGCGCGGTCGTTTCGGCGGCCGCATTGCTCTTTTTCAGGTCGTATATGCCCTTTCCCGCGATCCACCCCGCGCTAGACCGCGCTCTCGTCAACAAGGGCTATGCTGAGCCCACGCCCGTCCAGGCGGCGGTTCTGGACGGCCACGGCGAGGCCGACATGCTGGTCTCTGCCCAGACCGGATCGGGCAAGACGGTGGCCTTCGGCCTGGCGGCGGCCTCGACCCTGCTGGGCGACAATGAAAGCTTCGGGCCTGCCGACGCGCCGCTGATGCTGGCGATCGCCCCGACGCGCGAACTGGCGCTGCAGGTCTCGGCCGAGCTGGAATGGCTGTACGGCCAGTCGGGCGCCAAGATCACCACCTGCGTCGGCGGCATGGACGCCCGCAAGGAAGCCCGCGCGCTGAACTTCGGCATCCACATCGTGGTCGGCACGCCCGGCCGCCTGAAGGACCACATCGACCGCGGCAACCTCGACCTGTCGGCGCTGAGAGTGCTGGTGCTCGACGAGGCCGACGAGATGCTGGACATGGGCTTCCGCGAGGACCTGGAATACATCCTGGAGCAGTCGCCGCCCGAGCGCCGCACCCTGCTGTTCTCCGCCACCATCGCCCGCGACATCGCCACCCTGGCCAAGCGCTATCAGCGCGACGCCGTGCGCATCGACACCGTCGACCGCAGCGCTCCGCACAGCGACATCGAATACCGCGCCCTGCGCATCGCTCCGAACGAGATCGAGCACGCCGTCGTCAACGTGCTGCGCTTCTATGAAGCGCCCGGCGCCCTGGTCTTCTGCTCGACCCGCGACAGCGTGCGTCACCTGCAGTCGTCGCTGCTGGAACGCGGCTTCTCGACCGTCTCCCTGTCCGGCGAAATGGGCCAGCGCGAGCGCACCGACGCCCTGCAAGCCCTGCGCGACGGCCGCGCCCGCGTCTGCGTCGCCACCGACGTGGCCGCGCGCGGTCTGGACCTGCCCGACCTGGGCCTGGTGATCCACGCCGAACTGCCGATCAACAAGGCGACCATGCTGCACCGTTCGGGCCGCACCGGCCGCGCGGGCAAGAAGGGCGTGTCGATCCTCCTGGTGCCGCACACGCGCCGCCGCAAGGCCGAGATGCTGCTGAACTCGGCTGGCGTCGACGCCACCTGGGCCGGCGCGCCGACCGCCGAAGAAATCCTGGCCAAGGACGAGACCCGCCTGCTGGGCGGCGACATCTTCGAACAGGCCGTGACCGAAGAGGACATGGTCCTGGCGCGTCGCCTGATGAGCGAGCGCACCGCCGACGAAATCGCGGCCGCCCTGATCCGCGTGATCAAGAAGGACCTGCCGGCGCCGGAAGACCTGCTGGATCCGGGCGCGATCCATCAGCCGCGCGGACGCGATCGCAACGCCGCCGGCGGCGGTGAGGACTTCTCGCCGACCCCGTGGCCGGGCGACCGCCTGCAGGCCGACGAAGTCGTCTGGTTCCGCATGGATGTGGGCCGCAACAAGAACGCCGACCCGAAATGGCTGATCCCGCTGATCTGCCGCGTCGGTCACATCACCAAGAAGGAAATCGGCGCAATCCGCACCTTCCCGGATGAGACGCGCTTCGAGATCGCCAAGACCCACGAAGGCCTGTTCCGCGACGCCTTGAAGAACAGCCCGCGCGACGACGTCACCATCACCCCGTCGGAAGCCCCGACGCCGGGCGGCGGCGGCGGCTTCAAGAAGCCGTTCAAGAAGCGTGACGATGAGCGCGGCGGCGATCGTCCGGCCCGTCCGCCCTTCGCCAAGAAGCCCTTCAACCGCGAAGAGCGCACCGGCGACGGTCCGCGCCCGGACTTCAAGAAGAAGCCCTACGCCCCGCGCACCGACGCCGAGCGCAGCGCTCCGCGCGCCGACGGCGACAAGCCCTACGCCAAGAAGCCCTTCGGCGCGAAGCCGGGCGGCTTCAAGCCCGGCGGCAAACCGGCCGGCGCCAAGCCGTTCAACAAGGCGGGCAAGCCCGGCAAGCGTTTCGACTGATCACTGATCGCTGACTTGCCCCCGGTTCGATCCGGGGGCAGGCTGCGGCCATGACCGCACGCGAACCACAGGCCGAACGCGACGCAGGGGGACGCTACGCCTCCTTTGCCGCCTTCTATCCCTATTACATCCACGAACATTCCAACCGGACCTGCCGCCGCATCCATGTGGTCGGGACCGGGCTGGTGATCGCCGCCTTCCTGGCCTTCTGTTTGACGCTGAACGCCTGGTGGCTGCTGGCCATGCCGCTGGTCGGCTACGGCTTCGCCTGGGTCGGGCATTTCTTCTTCGAGAAGAACCGGCCGGCGACCTTCAAATATCCGCTGTGGAGCCTGATGGGCGACTTCCGCCTGTTCTTCGAGACGGTGACGGGCAGGCGCAGGTTCTGATCACGACCCCGTGCGATCGGGTCGAAGCGTCGCCTTGCGCTCCCATATGTCGGTCACGCTTTCAGTAGAAGGAGACCGCGTATGGAACTTGAGAACCAGGTCATTATCGTCACCGGCGGGGCCAGCGGCATCGGCCGCGAAGCCTGTCTGGCGCTGGCGAAAAAGGGCGCGGACCTGATCGTCGCCGACTTCAACCTTGCGGGCGCCGAAGCCGTCGCCGGCGAAGTCCAGGCCCTCGGGCGCAAGGCCCACGCCTTCAAGGTCGATGTCTCCAAGGCCGATGAGGTCAAGGCCCTGGTGGATTTCGCCGTCGAGCGGCTCGGCACGTTGAACGGCATGTTCAACAACGCCGGCATCGGCCTGGTGAAGCCCTTCCTCGAGATGGAGCCGGCCGACTATCTGAAGGTGATCGAGGTCGATCAGCACAGCGTCTATTACGGCCTGCTGTACGGGGCGCGGAAGATGGTCGAACTGGGCGTCAAGGGCGCCTTCGTCAACACGGCCTCCATCTACGGCTCGGTCGCCGCGCGGGGCAGCTTCAACTACAATGCGGCCAAGGCGGCGGTGGTCTCGATGAGCCGGTCCGGCGCGCTGGAGCTGGCCGAGCACGGCATCCGGGTCGTGGGCGTGGCCCCCGGCTTCATCGACACCCCGATCCTGGGCGACGATCCGGCGGCCAAGGCGCCGCTGGCGGCGCAGCATATGCACAACCGGCTGATCCAGCCTGAAAAGGTCGCCAGCGTGGTCGCCTTCCTGTTCACCGACGCGGCCAGCGCTGTGAACGGCTCGACCGTGGCGGTGGACGACGGCTTCCTGTCCTTCAAGGTCTGACGAACGGCCTGTGGCGCAGCAAAAAGGCGACCGGATCGCTCCGGTCGCCTTTTTTGTCGGTGGGCTGTGCGGCTTTTAGTTTGAGGCCGTTTCCCAGGCCGGGGGGCAGCCGTCGAAGTCGCCGGCGTCGGCGATGGTCAGGGTCTTCATGTTCAGGTTCATGGCCTGGCGCATCGAGCCGCGGCCGTGGCCGGTATAGAGGTCGATCTTGGCGCCCTTGATGGCGCCGCCGGTGTCGGATGCATACCAGTAGCCGTCATGGACGGTGCCGTCGCTCATGCGCAGGCCGACGGTTTCGCGGATGAACAGCTTGGTGCGGCGCGGGATGACTCGTGGATCGACGGCGACCGTGCGCATGGCGATGGGGCGGCAACCGAGCGAGTCATTGCCCGTCGCGCCGCCGCCGCCTGCATGATAGAGGCGCGCCGAGGCTCGCCAGTCGGGATCGCCGGCCATCAGCTCGGCCTGTTCGGCGGACAGGGCGTCGATGGAACCTTCATCCGCCGCAGCGGTTTCCATTGCAGCTGCGTCGATAGCGACGACAGCCTCATAGGACTGAGGCTCTCCGGAACCGGAGAAGGCCATAGCCCAGAACATGGCAAGCGCGGCGGCTGTGTTCAGCATCGATCAGACTCAGGAAGCACCGGTCCCGACACGATCCGGCAGCGGGTTTTTGACCCCCAATTACGGCGAAAACGTGTCCTTTGAGATCAGGCGCGGGTCTGGCGCGCGATCATCGTTCGATTAGTCCACAGGTCGATGAGCATATCGCGTAAATGCCACAGCATATGTGGCAGCAACGAAAACAGTATTCGTGCCGTATCACTTCTATACTGCGCTTATGAGCTGTTGGGTTAACACCTATGTCTGATCGTGTAACACTTTATTGCGAAGAAAGTCTCGGGTTCCAGCAAGGTTGATGGCTGTGTGGTTGCGCGGCCACCTGATGGCGCTCGCGGCTAGAGGTCGAGCGGGGAATGAGATAAGCGGTCGTTTCCTCACGAACTTTTCCGCCGGTGTTCCCTGATGAAGCGTCAAGTCAAACGCCTGATGATCTCCGCCGGCGCCCTGCTGCTGGTCGCGGCTCCTGCTGTTCACGTCGACGCCTGGGGCAATACCGGCCACCGTTTGATCGGCGTCGCGGCCATACGCGGCCTCAGCGACGACCTGCCGGCCTTCCTGCGGACGCCCGGCTCCATCGCCGACGTCGGCGAACTGGCGCGCGAACCCGACCGCTGGAAGGGCGCCGGCCAGCCGCACGATCGCGAGCGTGACACGGCCCACTTCATCGACTTCGACGACAACGGCTTCGCCATGAACGAGAAGGGGCCGTCCATCGACGCCCTGCCGCGTCTGAAGTCGGACTTCGACACCGCCCTGGTGCAGGCGGGCATCAAGATCGACGAGGTCGGCTATCTGCCCTACGCCCTGATGGACGCCTATCAGAACCTGGGCCGCGACTTCGGCTACTGGCGCGTGCTGACCGCCGCAGAGGCGCGCGAAACGGATCCCGGCAAGAAGGCCTGGTACCGGGCCGACCGCGAGCGCCGCGAGGCCTTGATCCTGCGCGACATCGGCGTCCTGGCCCACTACGTCGGCGACGGCTCGCAGCCGCACCACCTGTCGATCCACTTCAACGGCTGGGGCGACTATCCGAACCCCGAGGGCTTCACCAACTCGCGCCGCACCCATGGCGTGTTCGAGGGCGAGTTCGCCTCGCGCGTCGCGCGTCTGGACACGGTGGAGGCCGCCATGGCCCAGCCTCAAGTCGCCAGCCTTGACCTGCGCGCCCGCACCGCCGGCTATCTGAAGACGACGCTGGGCACGGTCATTCCCTTCTATCGTCTGGAAAAGGCGGGCGGGTTCAAGGACGCCGATCCGCGCGGCGCAGCCTTCGTCAACGAGCGTCTGGCGGCGGGCGCCTCGGAGCTGCGTGACCTGATCATCCTCAGCTGGCGGGAAAGCGGCGCGGCTTCGGTCGGCTGGCCCGCCGTCAAGGTGGCCGAGGTCGAGGCCGGCGCGGTCGATCCCTGGTTGTCGATGATTGGCGAGGACTGATCGGGCCACCTTCTCCCTCAAGGGGAGAAGGGTTACAGAGCCCCCCATGACTGAACTCACGCCCCCCGTCGTCATCCTCGACAAGTCCCAGATGGCCGAAAACATCGGCGCGGTCGCCCGTGTCATGGCGAACTTCGGCCTGACGGAACTGCGGCTGGTCACGCCGCGCGACGGCTGGCCCCAGGACCGCGCCTGGGCCATGGCCTCGGGCGCCGACTGGGTTCTGGACGGGGTCAAGGTCTTCGACAGCGTGGCCGAAGCCGCCCACGACCTGCACACCGTCTTCGCCACCACCGCCCGCCCGCGCGAGACGCGCCAGCCGGTGCGCACCCCGCGTGAGAGCGCCCGCATCCTCTATGACGACACGGCCTCGGGCCTGAAGACCGGCCTGCTGTTCGGCGGCGAGCGGGCGGGGCTGGAGACGACCGACATCGCCCTGTGCGCCGGGATCACCACCATCCCCATCGACCCGCGCCATCATTCGCTGAACCTGGCCCAGGCCGTGGCCATCAACGCCTATGAGTGGCGCACCCTGATCCTGGACGCCCCGCCGCCGCGCTTCCGCGAAGGCGAGCCGCCGGCGGCGAACGCCCTGCTGGTCGGCATGTACGAGCATCTGGAGGCGGAACTGGACGCCGGCGGCTTCTTCCATCCGCCCGAGAAGAAGCCGTCGATGAGCCAGAACCTGCGCGTCATGCTGGGCCGGGCCGCCTTCACCGAACAGGAAGTCGCCACCATGCGCGGCGCCATCCACGCCCTGGCCAAGGGTCGCGGCCGCGTGCTGGCCAAGCTGGCGGCGGAACGGGCGAAAGCTCAATCGCCGTCATCCCGGGGCGGCGAAGCCGAACCCGGGACCCAGACGGGAGAATAGGACGCCGCCTTGTCCTGTCGCCTTCCTGCGTGCTGAATGTCCTGGGTTCCGGGTTCGCTGCGCGCCCCGGAATGACGGCAGGGGGAAGGCGTAGGTGCGAAATCCAGACGCGATCATCGCCGTCTACATCATGGCCAACCGCCGCAACGGCACGCTCTACACCGGCGTCACAAGCGATCTCCACGACCGCGTCTGGAAGCACAAGCTCGGGACGTCCAAGGGCTTCACCGACGACTACGCCTGCAAGGGGTTGGGTCTGGTTCGAGCCTCAACTCGGCATGACCGAAGCCATCGCGCGCGAAAAGCAGATCAAGAAATGGCGGCGTGCGTGGAAGCTGGAACTGATCGAAACCGCCAACCCTGTTTGGGAAGACCTGGCGGCGGACTGGTATGACTGACCTCTCAATGCCGTCATCCCGGGGCGCGAAGCGAACCCGGGACCCAGGGGGTTGATATGACTGTGCCTTGTCCTGTCGTCGCGCCGCATGTTGAACGGTCTGGGTTCCGGGTTCGGCTGCGCCGCCCCGGAATGACGGAGATGAAATGAAACTCGTCCTCATCTACCCCCTGGCCGCCCTGGCCGAGATCGGCGGCTGCTTCGCCTTCTGGGCCTGGCTGAAGCTGGATCGGTCGCCGGTCTGGCTGGTTCCGGGCGTGATCAGTCTGATCGCCTTCGCCTGGCTGCTGACCCTGGCGCCGAGCGAGGCGGCGGGGCGGGCGTTCGCGGCCTATGGCGGGGTCTACATATGCGCCTCGCTGGCGTGGATGGCGCTGGTCGAGAAGACCACGCCGGACCGCTGGGACCTGATCGGCGGGGCGGTCTGCCTGATCGGGGCCGGGGTCATTCTGTTTGGACCGAGGGGCTAGAGGTCCGCGAAGAAGGCGGGCACGGTCTCAGTCGCGGGCCCATAGACGCCCTCGTCGAACAGGCGCGCGCCCTGCGTCGGCTCCAGGTTGATCTCGACCGTCCGCGCCCCGGCCATGCGGGCCAGTTGCACGAAGCCCGCCGCCGGATAGACCGCGCCCGAAGTGCCTATGGAGACGAACAGGTCGCAGGCGTCCAGCGCCGCTTCGATCCGCTCCATCGCCAGCGGCATCTCCCCGAACCAGACGATGTGCGGACGCAAGGTCCCATGCGGGTGATGCGGCGAGGCGTGCTCGGCCTCCAGATCGTCGGTCCAGTCGCAGACGAGGCCGGACGCGGTGCAGCGCGCCTTGTTCAACTCGCCGTGCATATGGATCAACTCGAACCCCGGCGCCGGGGGCGTCTCGACGTGCGCCCGGTCGTGCAGGTCGTCGACGTTCTGCGTCACCAGCAGGAAATCTCCCCGCCACCGCGCCGCCAGATCGGCCAGGGCCCGATGCGCGGCATTGGGCTGGACCTCGGCCAACTGGCGGCGCCGCTGGTTGTAGAAGTCCTGCACCAGGGCCGGGTTCGTCGCGAACCCCTCGGGCGTCGCCACCGCCTCGATGCGATGCCCCTCCCACAGCCCGTCCGAGGCGCGAAAGGTCGGCACGCCGCTCTCGGCCGAGACGCCGGCGCCGGTCAGGACGACAAGGTTCATGCGGGGCTCCTTGGGGCGAGACGCTCGTGCAGCCAGTCGATCATGGCGCGGACCTTGGGCGGGACGTGGCGGGGGTGGGGATGGACGGCCCAGACGCCTTCGTCGGGCGGGCGGGCCTCGTCCAGCAGGGAGACGAGGGCGCCCGACGCCAGGGCCTCGGTCACGTAGAAGTCGGGCAACTGGCACAGGCCGAGGCCTTGCAGCGCCGCGTCCAGCACCGCCGCGCCGGAGTTGCAACGCCAGCGGCCCGAGGGGCGAAGGCTCACCTCGCGCCCGGCCTCGGTGAAGCGCCAGTGCTCGGCGGAGCCGATCAGACCGTCGTGGCTGGCGATCTCGGACAGGTCGCGCGGGGCGCCGCGCCGGGCCAGATAGTCGGGGCTGGCGCACAGGATCAGGCGCCGCGAGGCCAGCCGCCGCGCCATCAGCCGCGAGTCGGTCAGATGCCCGAAACGCACCGCCAGATCATAGCCGTCGCCGACCAGGTCACGCAGCCGGTTGTCCAGATCCAGCTCGATCCTCAGTTCCGGGTTCTGGCGCGCAAAGGCGTTGACGGCGGGGGCGATGAAGCGCTCGCCATAGGAGACCGAGCAGGTCATGCGCAGCAGGCCGCGCGGGGCCTGATCATCGGGCTGGACGGCGGCCAGGGCCTCGTCGCGCTCGTCGATCAGACGGCGGCAGCGGGCCAGGAAGTCGCGGCCCGCGTCCGTCAGCTCGACCCGGCGGGTGGTGCGATGCAGCAGCCGGGTCTGCAGCCGGTCCTCCAGCCGCGCGATCTCGCGGCTGACGGCCGAGGTCGACAGGCCCAGCCGCCGGGCGGCGGCCGAGAAGCTGGCCTGTTCGGCGACAGCGGTGAATTCGTCTATCCCGTCCCAGCGGCTCATGGGGACGTTCCATCATGATTGTTGCAGCACGACAATAATGTTTTGCGGTTGTCGCCATATCCGCCCCGCCGCGACCGGCGTAGAACAGACGCCAATTCAGTCAACTCCTGTCCCTGAAGCAGCGAGCGACCGCGCCGCGAGCGTTAGGGACGTCCGAAGGACCCAGATCATGAAAACCCGCGCCGCCGTTGCGTTTGAAGCCAAACGCCCGCTTGAGATCATCGAGGTCGATCTGGAAGGACCGCGCGCCGGCGAGGTGCTGGTCGAGATCAAGGCGACCGGCGTCTGCCACACCGACGCCTATACGCTGGACGGACTGGACTCGGAGGGCATCTTCCCGTCGATCCTGGGCCACGAGGGCGCGGGCGTGGTGGTCGAGGTGGGGCCGGGCGTGACCTCGCTGGCCGTCGGCGACCACGTCATCCCGCTGTACACGCCGGAATGTCGCCAGTGTAAGTCGTGCCTGAGCCGCAAGACCAACCTGTGCACCTCGATCCGCTCGACGCAAGGGAAGGGCCTGATGCCCGACGGCACCTCGCGCTTTTCCTACAAGGGTCAGGCCATCGCCCACTACATGGGCTGCTCGACCTTCTCGAACTACACGGTCCTGCCCGAGATCGCTCTGGCCAAGATCCGAAAGGACGCGCCGTTCGACAAGGCCTGCTACATCGGCTGCGGCGTGACGACGGGCGTGGGCGCCGTGGTCAACACGGCCAAGGTCGAGCCGGGCGCCAACGCCGTGGTCTTCGGCCTGGGCGGCATCGGCCTGAACGTCATCCAGGGGCTGAAGATGGTCGGGGCCGACATGATCGTCGGCGTCGACATCAACGGCGACAAGGAAGAATGGGGCCGTCGCTTCGGCATGACCCACTTCGTCAATCCCAAGGACACGCCCGACGTGGTGGCGCGTCTGGTCGAGCTGACTGACGGCGGCGCCGACTACACCTTCGACTGCACCGGCAATACGGTCGTCATGCGTCAGGCGCTGGAAGCCTGCCATCGCGGCTGGGGCGAGAGCATCGTCATCGGCGTGGCCGAGGCCGGCAAGGAGATCGCGACCCGTCCGTTCCAGCTGGTCACCGGCCGCGTCTGGAAGGGCTCGGCCTTCGGCGGCGCGCGTGGTCGTACTGACACGCCCAGGATCGTCGACTGGTACATGGACGGCAAGATCGAGATCGACCCGATGATCACCCACACCCTGCCGCTGGAACGCATCAACGAGGCGTTTGACCTGATGCACGCGGGCGAGAGCATCCGCTCGGTGATCGTCTTCTAAAAGGAAGGGCTGGCCTATGAGTGACTGGAAGCTGCCGTGGACGGGCGCCTGCCTGTGCGGCCAGGTGCGTGTGCGAGTCACCGAGGCGCCGGTCTTCGCCTCGGCCTGTCATTGCCGAGCCTGCCAGAAGCTGACGGGCGGGGCCTATTCGCTCAGCCTGATGCTGCCGGCCTCGGGGCTTGAAGTGGAGGGCGAGACCGAGATCGGCGGCCTGCACAATCCTGTGCCCGAGCATCACTTCTGTCCGTCGTGCAAGACCTGGCTGTTCACGCGCGGCATCGCTGGCGGGGCGTTCGTCAATCTGCGACCCAGCCTGTTGGAGGATGCGTCCTGGGTCGTCCCCTATGCCGACACGGGCGTCGCCGACCGCCTGCCGGGCGTTCAGTCCGGCGCACGGGTGGGCTATCGCGCGTTCCCTCCGGTCGAGGACTATGCCGGATTGATGGAAGGCTATGCCCGCGACGGCGCAAAGCCGGCCTGAGCGGCCACATAGTCAGTTGTCAAAAGAAACTATAGTCGCTTAGCTTGCGGCGCCCGGCGAACCGGCCGGGCGCACCATCGGAGGAAGACCATGTTCACGCACGTCACCCTGGGCGCCAACGACGTCGAGGCGTCGCAGAAATTCTATGACGCGGTGCTGGGGGCTCTGGGCCATCAGCCTGGCGCCTTCAGCGATCAGCCCCGGCCCGGCGTCTGGTACAGGACGCCGCGCGGCATGTTGGGCGTGGTCACGCCGCGCGACGGCGAGGCGGCCTGTCACGCCAACGGCGGCACCATCGGTTTTGCAGCGGCCACTCCTGAAGCCGTCCTGGCCTTCGCCGAGGCTGGCGTGGCGGCGGGCGGCACGGCCATCGAAGACCCCGCAGGTCCGCGCACGACGCCCTTCGGCGAGATGCATCTGGCTTATCTGCGCGACCCGTCGGGCAACAAGATCTGCGCCGTTCACCGGCCGGGCTGAGGACTGAGACGATGAAGAAGGCGGCGATCGCGTCGATTATGGCCCTTGCGGCCGTCATGGGCCTCGCCGCCTGCAATCGCGAGCCTGCGCCCGCGCCGGCCGAAGCGCCGGCCGAGGCCTGGGTCGGCAAGGATGTGGTCCTCTACCTGCCCGATCCGGTCATGAAGGCGCGGGTCGAGGTCTCGGCCCTGTCGCCCTATGTCAACGCGGCGACGCTGGCGGCCGAGGGCGCGATCCGCGCCGCGCCGGTCCAGCCCGGCGCCTCGGGCATGGTGCTGCTGATGGTCAAGCCGGGCGGGCGGGCGAAGGCCTGGGTCGTGACCGGCGAACCGGCGCCGAGCGCCGAGACCGTCGCGGCCGTGGTCAAGGCGGTGGAGGCTGTTCCGGCTCCCGCTGTGCGCGAGGGACCGATCCTGGTCGGCGTCGGCTTCGACGCCTGGGGCGGGGGCGCGCCGCCGGCTGGCGCCAGCCCGCCCATCCCGCGCGACTGGTACAGCTATTTCTCGAAGGACGGCGGCCGACTGGACGACGCCTTCATGGCCCGCGTCTGGCCCGACTGATCTTCAGGAGTTCTGAGTCGATGGAAACCACCAAGACCCACGCCGTTCACGGCGGGACGCTGCGCTATCTGAAGCACGACAGCGCAACGACCGGCACGCCCATGACCCTGTCGGTCTTCGTGCCCGCGGGCGAGGGGCCTTTTCCGGTCCTGATCTGGCTGTCGGGCCTGACCTGCACCGAGGACAATTTCACCACCAAGGCCGGGGCCTACAAGGCGGCCGCCGCCCACGGCGTCATCATCGTCGCGCCGGACACCAGCCCTCGCGGCGAGGGCGTGGCGGATGATCCCGCCTATGACCTGGGCCAGGGCGCGGGCTTCTACGTCGATGCGACCCAGGCGCCCTGGGCCCCGCATTTTCGCATGGAAAGCTACGTCACGGACGAACTGATCGCCCTGATCGACGGCGAGTTCCCGACGACGAAGACCCGCTCGATCTTCGGTCACTCCATGGGCGGGCACGGAGCGTTGACCCTGGCCCTGCGCCACCCCGATCTGTTCAGGTCGGTCTCGGCCTTTGCGCCGATTTCCTCGCCGACGCGCTGCGCCTGGGGCGAGAAGGCGTTCTCGGCCTATCTGGGCGAGGATCGCGGCCAGTGGGATCGCCACGACGCGGCCCTCCTGATCGAGAATGGCGCGGCGGCAGGCGTGTTCGACGACATCCTGGTGGATCAGGGCGACGCCGATCCCTTCCTGACCGAGCAGTTGAAGCCCGAGCTTCTGGTCGCGGCGGCCAGGGCGGCGGGACAGGCGCTTACCCTGCGGATGCAGCCGGGCTATGATCACTCCTACTTCTTCATGGCCAGCTTCGTGGACGACCACGTGGCCTTCCATGCGACCCGCCTGAAAGCCTGAACTTCATGACCGACGCCGCCGCCAATTTCGATCACGTCGACTTCGACGAGATGTTCGCCGCCCTGTGCAGCGAGGTCGGCTTCTGCCTGCATGAAAAGGGACAGAAGAAGGTGATCGCGGCCCTGCCCAAGGGGCTGGACGCCGCGATGAAGGCGGTTCTGGCCGCCGACGGCGTGGATGAACCCAATGCGCCGGGCGACCTGAAGAAGGCTGTGCGCGACTGCCTGAAGGCCCACGTCCAGCCAGGCTGATCCGGTTTCGTGGCCACGGGATGGAGGAAACTTCATCCGCGCCGTGATCATGACGCCTTGCGGGGCGGCTACGCTTCGATAGTGTCCCCTTCCATCGCTTTTGGGAGGAAGCCCTATGATGGATCGCCGCCGCCTGTTGATGACCGCCGCCCTGGGAGGCGCGTTCGCGACCTCGGGCGCCGCCCGCGCCCTGGCCCAGGCTGCGGGGACGCCTGCCGCCGCCGCCGGCCCCGTCTCGGCCCAGTTCCTGGCCCTGCTGGACAAGATCGCGCAGGAGATGATCCTGTCCGACCCCGAGACCCTGACCTCGCTGGGCATGGACCGGGGGGCCATGGCGCAGGCGCGCTTCAAGCTGAGCGACCGGTCCCAGGCCAAGATCGACGCCGACAAGGTCAAGTTCAACGACGGCATGAAGGCGGTGAAGGCCATCGACAAGGCCCGACTGACCGCTGAAGAGCAGACCTATTACGACTCGCTCGAGTTCTTCGGCGACACGGTGCAGGAGGGGTACAAGTTTCCCTATGGCGGCGGCATGTTCCCCTCGCCCTACACCGTCAGCCAACTGAGCGGCGCCTACCAGAGCGTGCCGGACTTCCTCGACAGCCAGCACCGTATCGAGGCGGCGGACGACGCCGAGGCCTATCTGTCGCGCCTGTCGGACTTCGCCAAGGGCCTGGACGACGAACGCGCCCGGATGCAGGCCGACTTCGCCGCGGGCGCCGTGCCGCCCGACTTCGTCATCGACCGCACCCTGACCCAGATGGCCGCCATCACCGGCACGGCCCCGGGGGATTCGATCATGAGCCAGTCGGTGGCTCGCCGCACGGCCGAGAAGAACATTCCCGGCGACTGGGCCGCGCGCGCCCAGGCCATTCTCACCAATGACGTCTATCCGGCCATCCAGCGTCAGGCCGACGCCCTGAAGGCGGTGCGCCCCGGCGCGACCCACGACGGCGGCGTCTGGCGCCTGCCGCAGGGCGAGGACTATTACCGTTTCGGTCTGAAATACTTCACCACCTCGTCGATGACGCCGGACGAGGTGCACGAGATGGGTCTGGAGCAGGTGGCCGAAATCTCGGCCCGCGCCGACGCCCTGCTGAAGGCGCAAGGCATGACGCAAGGCTCGGTCGGCGAGCGCATCGCCGCGCTCGGCAAGGAGTCGCGCTTCGTCTATCCGAACACGGACGAGGCCAAGGAAGAACTGATCAAGGAACTGAACGTCCAGATGGTCGCCATGCAGGCGCGCATGCCGGAATACTTCGGCCGCCTGCCCCAGTCGCCGTGTGAGATCAGGCGGGTGCCCAAGGCCATCGAGGCCGGGGCGCCGGGCGGATACTATCAGTCGCCGGCCCTGGATGGCTCGCGTCCGGGCGCCTACTACATCAACCTGCGCGACACGGCGGAATGGCCCAAGTGGACCCTGCCGACCCTGACCTATCACGAGGCGGTGCCGGGCCATCACTTCCAGATCGCCCTGCAGCAGGAGAAGCCGGATACGCCGCTGCTGATGAAGGTCATGGGCTTCTCGGCCTATTCCGAGGGCTGGGGCCTGTATTCGGAACAGCTGGCCGACGAGATCGGGGCCTATGAGAACGATCCCTTCGGTCAGATCGGCTATCTGCAGTCGCTGATGTTCCGGGCCGCGCGTCTGGTCGTCGATTCCGGCCTGCACCACAAGCGCTGGAGCCGTGAGCAGGGCATCCGCTACATGGTCGACACCCTGGGCGACCAGGAATCCAGCATCGCCACCGAGGTCGAGCGCTACTGCGTCTGGCCGGGTCAGGCCTCCAGCTACAAGGTGGGCCACACCACCTGGGTTCGTCTGCGCGAGGACGCCAAGAAGCGTCTGGGCGACCGCTTCGACATCAAGGGCTTCCATGACACCGGCCTGAACCTGGGCGGCGTGCCTCTGACGGTGCTGGAGCGGACCCTGAACGCCTGGACGCCCGCCTAACAGCGGGAACGGGCGCGCCGGCCCGACGACAGTCGAGTGAAGAGGGGGCGCGCGGCGCAGCGCCGCCCTCGTCGGGGAGTGAAGACCATGATCGACCGCCGCCGCCTGTTGCTGACCGCCGCCGCCACGGCGGCCGTGGCGCCCTCGCTCGCCCATGCGGCGTCCGGTGAGGCTGACGCGCGCCTGAACGCCCTGCTGGACGGCTGGTTCGAGGCCGACATCGACGAGTCGCCGGAGCGCGCCACCAACCTGGGTCTGGACCGCGGCGCACGCGCCGGTCTGTCGTCGAAACTGAGCGAAGCCGGCCCCGAGGCCATCCGCAAGGATCGCGACAAGGCCGTGAGCCGCTGGGCGACCCTGCGCGCCTTCGACAAGACCGGGCTGTCAGAGGCCGGCGCCCTGAACTACGCCATCGCCGCTTTCGGGCGCGAGACGGCGGCCGAGACCGCGCGCTTCGCCTATGGCGCGGGGCCGGGCCGTCCGTCGCCCTATGTCGTGACCCAGCTGTCGGGCGCCTATTTCGAGACGCCGGACTTCATGGACAACCAGCACCGGATCGAGGACGCGGCGGGGGCCGACGCCTTCCTTTCGCGCCTGTCGGCCTTCGCCGGGGTGCTGGACGGCGAGACGGACAAGGTGCGCGAGGACGCTGGGCTGGGCGTCATCCCGCCGGACTTCATCATCGACCGGATGCTGCCCCAGGTCCGCACCCTGCACGACACAAGCGCGGCCGACCTGGCCATGGTCAGGTCGCTGACCCGCAAGACCGCCGCCCTGAACCTGACCGGCTATGACGCCCGCGCCGCGGCCATCGTCGACCAGCAGATCAAGCCCGCCCTGGCCCGTCAGATCGCCGCGCTGGAGGCCATCCGCCCGCAAGCCGTCCATGACGCGGGGGTCTGGCGTCTGCCTGACGGCGAGGCCTTCTACGCCAACGGCCTGAAGTCCAATACCACCACGACCCTGAGCGCCGCCGAGATCCACAGGATGGGCCGCGAACAGGTGGCCGAGATCAGCGCCGAGATCGACGCCATCCTGAAATCCCAGGGCTATACGCAAGGGACCGTCGGCGAGCGGATCCAGGCCCTGAACAAGGACCCGGCCCAGCTCTTCCCCAACACCGACGCGGGCAAGGAAGAACTGCTGGCCTGGCTGAACGAGCAGGTTGCGGCGCTGGAGCCCAAGCTGCCGTCCGTCTTCGGGCGTCTGCCCAAGTCGCACGTCGAGATTCGCCGCGTGCCGGTGTCGATCCAGTCGGGCGCGCCGGGCGGCTATTACCAGGGCCCGCCGCTGGATGGCTCGCGGCCGGGCGCCTACTACATCAACCTGCGCGACAGCGGGAACTGGCCGAAGTTCGCCCTGCCGACCCTGACCTATCACGAGGCCTCGCCGGGCCACCACCTGCAGGTCGCCCTGCAGCGCGAGTCGGGCGAACTGCCGCAGTGGCGCCGCGCGGGCGGCTTCTCGGCCTACAACGAAGGCTGGGCCCTCTATGCCGAGGCGGTCGCCGCCAACGACCTGAACGCCTATGCCGACAACCCCCTGGGCCGGGTCGGCTTCCTGATGTCCTATCTGTTCCGGGCCGTGCGTCTGGTGGTCGACACCGGTCTGCATTCCGAGCGCTGGAGCCGCGAGCAGGCGGTCGAATACATGGCGGCCTCGGGCGCCAAGCCGCTGGACGCCTCGAACAGCGAGATCAACCGCTACTGCGTCTGGCCGGGCCAGGCCTGCTCCTACAAGGTCGGCCACACGGTCATCGCCCGCCTGCGGGCCGAGGCGGAAGGCCGCCCCGGCTTCGACCTGCGCGCCTTCCACGACAAGGTGCTGATGAACGGCTCCCTGCCGCTGGCGGTGCTGGAAGCCCAGATGCGCGGCTGATCCCGTCTGTTTATTCTGCCGTCATCCCGGACGGCCGTCAGGCCGATCCGGGACCCAGTCGTTCGCTGCCAGACAAAGACGCTGTCAAGATCGGCAGACTGGGTCCCGGATCTTCGTCTCGCCAGCGAGACTTCGTCCGGGATGACGGAGGGAGAACCTAGCGGCTGCGCCAGGTCGTCGGCCACTGGTCCGAAGGCACGCCCCAGCATTCGCGCATCTCGCTTTCCGCCTGAAGCGCAAAGGCTCGGCCGGTCCAGACCCACAGGGAATCGATGCCGCAGTCGCCGATGCCGCGCCCCTTGTTGAAGCCGCGAAGGGTTCGGCTGCCGGGATCGTATTCGCTGTCCACCACCTCGTCGTCGGGCGTGCGCGAGGTGGGGAAGCTGAGGGCCTGCGGATCGGCGCCGTTCGGGCCGGTCACGAAATAGCGCATGCTGTAGTTATAGGCCCCCGACGAGCAGGGCACGCCCCACAACTCCTGATCCGCCGACAGGCGATCCACGGTGACGGCGGTCTGGAAGGTCGGGCTCTGGACGGTGTCGGCGCGGCACTGTTTCACGTCGGCCCGCGCCTCGAAGGCGGGGGACAGGACGGGCTTGGGCAGGTGGGTCTGGGCCACGGCGGGGGCGGGCCTGACCACGGGCAGGGCCGGGGCGGCGGGCACGGTCGAGGCGGGCCTGGACCCGCGCCGCACCAGGGCGGTCGTCGTGCTCAAACGCCCCTGACGCTCGTCGATCCACAGCAGGGCGGCGGCGGCCCCGGACAGGGAGATCGCCGTGCTCTCCGCCCCCTGCGACAAGGTCATGCGGCGACCCGAGGCCAGGGCGTCCACGACCGGCAGGGCGTCGCCCTCGATCACTCCGGCGTAGGCCTGATCATTGGAGGGGTCGATCCCGTGCGCGGCGGGGAAGGCGCGGCCGTCGATCGTCAGGGTGAAGGGGCCGACGCCGCCCTCTTCCTGCTCGCCCCAGAAGCCGGCGGCGACGGCGGGACGGGCGTCGGGTCCGGCGTCCAGGCTGACCCGCACCCAGCCGTCCTGGCCGTCGGGCGCGGGACCGAAGGCGGAGCAGGCGTTGCCGTTGTCGCAGACCACCAGCCAGTCGCGGAACTTGCGGGTCTCGGTCTTGACCGTGGCCGTCGCGGCGTCGCGGGAGGCCGGCGCCGCAGCGACAGCGGCTGAGGCGGTCGCCTCGGCCTGATCCCCCTCCTGACAGGCCCCCAGGGCCAGGGCGGCGGACGCGGTGAGCAACAGGCTGCGGAGCATCATGGGCGGCGTTTCCGGCGACGGGAGCGGGACGCCATGAACGGTCTGGCTGGCCTCCGGTTCAAGCCCGCCCAAGGCCTTTTCACGCAGGGACAGGCTTAGAGGCCCTCAACCTTTGCGCCCGCGCGCGCGTCTCGCTATACCGCCCGCACGATATTCCTTCCCTGAGTTAGAGACAGAGGCAGAGCATGGCCAAGATCAAGGTCGCCAACCCCATCGTGGACATCGACGGCGACGAAATGACCCGGATCATCTGGCAGATGATCAAGGACAAGCTGGTCTTCCCCTATCTGGACCTGGACCTCGACTACTACGACCTCGGCATGGAAAACCGCGACGCCACCGACGACCAGGTGACGATCGACGCGGCTCACGCCATCCAGAAGCACGGCGTCGGCGTCAAGTGCGCCACCATCACCCCGGACGAAGCCCGCGTTCAGGAATTCGGCCTGAAGAAGATGTGGAAGTCGCCGAACGGCACCATCCGCAACATCCTGGGCGGCGTCGTCTTCCGCGAGCCGATCATCTGCTCCAACGTGCCGCGTCTGGTGCCGGGCTGGACCCAGCCCATCGTCGTCGGCCGTCACGCCTTCGGCGACCAGTACAAGGCCACGGACTTCCTGGTCCCCGGCCCCGGCAAGCTGACCATGAAGTGGGTCGGCGCCAATGGCGAAGAGCAGAACTACGAGGTCTTCGACTTCCCCTCGGCCGGCGTGGCCATGGGCATGTACAACCTGGACGACTCGATCACCGAGTTCGCCCGCGCCAGCTTCTCGTTCGGCCTGCAGCGCAACTATCCGGTCTATCTGTCGACCAAGAACACCATCCTGAAAGCCTACGACGGCCGCTTCAAGGACATCTTCCAGAAGGTGTTCGACGAAGAGTTCGCCGCCGAGTTCAAGGCCAAGGGCCTGACCTATGAGCACCGCCTGATCGACGACATGGTGGCTGCGGCCATCAAGTGGTCGGGCGGCTTCGTCTGGGCGTGCAAGAACTACGACGGCGACGTGCAGTCGGACATCGTGGCCCAGGGCTTCGGCTCGCTGGGCCTGATGACCTCGGTGCTGATGACGCCGGACGGCAAGGTGCTGGAATCGGAAGCCGCCCACGGCACCGTGACCCGTCACTATCGCCAGCATCAGAAGGGCGAGGCCACCTCGACCAACTCGATCGCCTCGATCTACGCCTGGACGCGCGGCTTCTCGCACCGCGCCAAGCTGGACGACAACGCCGAGCTGGCCGAGTTCGCCGCCACCCTGGAACGCGTCGTGGTCGAGACCGTCGAAGCCGGCTTCATGACCAAGGACCTGGCCCTGCTGGTCGGCGATCAGCAGTCCTGGCTGACCACCGAGGGCTTCCTCGACAAGGTCTCCGAGAACCTGAAGAAGGCCCTGCCGAACATCGGCTAGCGGCTTTTTGTTGGGCTGCGGTCGCCCTCCGGGTCGACCCGACGCGGCCTGACGCGCTCAAGCAGCGCGAAGCGCGTTGGCGCACCAAGCATGAAGGCCCGCTGGAGCGATCCGGCGGGCCTTTTTGTCGTTCGCTTTCCTGCTTGCCGTCACCCCGGACGACGCGCAGCGGCGATCCGGGGCCCAGGCGTTGCAACACGCAGGGGCGCGGCAGAACCAGACGCCTGGGTTCCGGGTTCGCTTCGCACCCCGGAATGACGGCCGTGTTTGTGTTGGCGGCTTGAGCCCCCTCACGAACCATGCCCTTAATGTCCCTGGGGATTTTCGGGGGTCGTGGTGCAACATGTCGCCTACCCGTCGCGTTCGTAAGGCAGGGGAGGGCCGATGAACCAGAAACTGATCATTCGACTGGGGGGCGCCGCCGTGGCGGTCTTCGTCCTGGCCTATGCCGCTTCGCCCTTGCTGGCGGCGCGGTCGCTGGTGCAGGCGGCCAAGACGGGCGACAAACAGGCGCTGGAGCGTCAGGTCGACTTTCCCGCCTTCCGCGCCAGCCTGAAGGACGAACTGGGCGAGCGCATGGTGGCGGAAATGCGCAAGGATGATCGCCTGGGCGGTCTGTCCGGTCTGGGCATGCTGCTGGCCCCGGCTCTGGTCGGCGGGGCCGTGGACGCCTTCGTCACGCCCCAGGCCATCTCGCTCATGGTGCAGGAGGGCAAGGCGCCGAAGCCGGATCTGCCTCGCGCCGAACCCAAGGTCGGGCCCAGGCCGGAAAGCCAGAAGGTGCGCCAGTCCTGGGGCTACCGCGATCTCGACACCTTCGCCGTCACCCTGACCCGCGACGACCAACCGGACGAGCAGGTCTCCCTGCTGATGAAGCGCCGCAACCTGTTCGGCTGGAAGCTGGCGGGGATTGATCTGAGCGCACCGGAGTAGGAGCCAAAGTCGTCATCCCGGCCGCAGCGGAGCGGAGAGCCGGGACCGCCCAGGACGCCGCGTTTCCTGCGGTCCCGGATAGCGGCTGCGCCGCTTCCGGGATGACGTCGGTTTCCTTTCCTCCCTGTCGCGAAGCGATGGGGAGGTGGATCGACGCCGCAGGCGACGAGACGGAGGGGGCGGCTAGACGGCTGACGTTTGCGTCGGCCCCTCCACCGCTACGCGGTCCCCCTCCCCATGGAATGGGGAGGAAAAAAAGGCGGCGGACCCGAAAGCCCGCCGCCTTATTTCATTCAGCCTGTGAGGGCGATCAGCCCTTCAGCGCGGCCCGGATCGCGTCCAGACCGGCTTCGGCCTTGGATCCGTCCGGGGCGCCGCCCTGGGCGAAGTCGGGCTTGCCGCCGGCGCCCTTGCCGCCCATGGCGATGACAGCGTCGCGGGCCAGATCGGCCGCATTGACCTTACCGGCCATGTCCGGGGTCGCCGCGACCGTGATGGCCGCCTTGCCGTCGGTGACGCCGACCAGGGCGACGACGCCCGAGCCGATCTGCTTCTTGAAGTCCTCGGCCACGCCGCGCAGGCCCTTGCCGTCCACGCCGTCGAGGACGCGGGCGATCAGCTTGACGCCGTTGATCTCTTCCGGGGCCGCATTTGCGCCCGCACCGCCGCCCAGGGCCAGCTGCTTCTTCAGGTCGGCGACCTGCTTCTCCAGCGCCTTGCGTTCAGCGCTCAGGGCCTCGACCCGGGCCGGGACGTCGGCGGTCTGGATCTTGAAGCCCTGGGCCAGAGAACGGGCCACATTGGCCTGACCCAGCAGATACTGGCGGGCGGCCTCGCCGGTCAGGGCCTCGATGCGGCGGACGCCGGCGGCCACGCCGCCTTCCGACACGATCTTGAACAGGGCGATGTCGCCGGTGCGGGCCACGTGGGTGCCGCCGCACAGTTCCACCGAATAGGCGCCCTCGCCGGTCAGGGCCTGGCCCAGGGTCAGGACGCGGACCTCGTCGCCGTACTTCTCGCCGAACAGGGCGACGGCGCCGGCCTCGATGGCCTGTTCCGGCGCCATCAGCTGGGTCGTGGCCGGGACGTTCTGGCGGATGACCGCGTTCACCTCGTCCTCGATCCGCGCCAGTTCGTCCTCGGTGACAGGGGCGTTGTGGCTGAAGTCGAAGCGCATGCGCTCAGAATCGACCATCTGGCCCTTCTGGGCGACGTGCGGGCCGAGCACGTTCTTCAGCGCGGCGTGCAGCAGGTGAGCGGCCGAGTGGTTGGCGCGGGTGGTCGGACGCGAGCCGACCTCGACCGTGGCGGTCACGGTCGCGCCGACCGTCAGGGCCGCGCCCTGGGCCACCTGGACCGTGTGAACGAAGAGGTCGGCGTGCTTCTTGGTGTCCAGCACCCGGCCTTCGCCATTGGTCCAGACGAAGCCGCCCTTGTCGCCGGCCTGACCGCCGCCTTCGCCGTAGAAGGGGGTCTGGTTCAGCACCACCTCGACCACTTCCCCGGCCTCGGCCGCGTCAACGGCCTCGCCGTCCTTGAGGATGGCGACGACGCTGCCTTCGCCGGTTTCCGCCTCATAGCCGGTGAACTGGGTCACGCCGTGCTGGTCGCGCAGGGCCAGCCAGGCGCCGGCCGAGGCCGTCTGGCCCGAGCCGGTCCAGTGCTCGCGCGACCGGGCGCGCTGTTCTTCCATGGCGGATTCAAAGCCCGCGACGTTGACCGAGAAGCCGCGACGGCGGGCCTCGTCCTGCGTCAGGTCCAGCGGGAAGCCATAGGTGTCGTAGAGGGCGAAGGCCGTCTGGCCGTCCAGCATGTCGCCGGTCTTGAAGTCCGTCGTCGCCTGATCGAACAGGTTCATGCCGCGACCCAGGGTGGTGCGGAAGCGGATCTCTTCCTGTTTCAGCGTGTCCTCGATGAAGGCCTGGGCGCGGCGCAGTTCGGGATAGGCCTCGCCCATCTCCTCGACCAGGGTCGGCACCAGACGGTGCATCAGCGGGTCGGCGGCGCCCAGCAGGTGGGCGTGGCGCATGGCGCGGCGCATGATGCGGCGCAGGACATAGCCGCGCCCTTCGTTCGACGGGGTCACGCCGTCGGCGATCAGGAAGGCGGTCGAGCGCAGGTGGTCGGCGATGACGCGGTGCGACGGCGCGCGCTCGCCCTCGGCCTTGGTCGAGGTCAGCTCTTCCGAGGCGCCGATCAGGCTTTTGAACAGGTCGACTTCGTAGTTGGAGTGGACGCCTTGCAGGACGGCGGCGATGCGCTCCAGACCCATGCCGGTGTCGACGCTGGGCTTGGGAAGGTCGCGAACGATCTTATCGTTCTCCTTCTCATACTGCATGAAGACGTTGTTCCAGATCTCCACGAAGCGGTCGCCGTCTTCATCCGCCGAACCGGGAGGGCCGCCGAAGATGTGGTCGCCGTGGTCGTAGAAGATTTCCGTGCACGGACCGCAAGGGCCGCTGTCGCCCATGGCCCAGAAGTTGTCGGCGGTGGGGATGCGGATGATCTTGTCGTCCGAGAAGCCGGTGATCTTCTTCCAGATGTCGAAGGCTTCGTCGTCGGTGTGATAGACGGTGACCAGCAGGCGGCTGGGATCAAGGCCGAACTCCTTGGTCAGCAGGCCCCAGGCGCTCTCGATGGCGTGGTCCTTGAAGTAGTCGCCGAACGAGAAATTGCCCAGCATCTCAAAGAAGGTGTGGTGACGCGCCGTATAGCCGACGTTGTCCAGGTCGTTGTGCTTGCCGCCGGCGCGCACGCATTTCTGCGAGCTGGTCGCGCGCTTGTAGGGCGGGGTCGAGGCGCCGGTGAAGTAGTCCTTGAACGGCACCATGCCCGCGTTGACGAACAGCAGGGTCGGGTCGTTTTGCGGCACCAGCGGAGCCGATTGCACCTTCTCGTGGCCGTCGGCCGCGAAGTAGTCGAGGAAGGTGGAGCGGATCTGTTTCAGGCTGGTCATGGCGTATCGCTCTAAGGAGTTCGGGCGCGCGGGGAGAATGTCGGAACCGGCGTCATATAGGGATTTTGCGCCGAGCGCATCACTGGCGCGTGATGGCGCGACAGGATCGGACGTCGGCGTTGCTTTTTCCTCCCCATTTCATGGGGAGGGGGACCACGAAGTGGTGGAGGGGCTGACGCAAACGGCTGACGATTTGAGCGCATTCGGCAAGTACGGCGTCGCCCCGTCCGTCACGTCGGCTGCGCCGCTGCGCCAGCTCCCCATGAAATGGGGCGGAAAGGTATGGCTAGTCGTGCAGGCGGCGGGGCGAGACGATGACCCCGTCCGCGTCGGCGTAGAGCCAGTCGCCGGGGGTGAAGATGACGCCGCCGAAGGCCGTGGGGATGTCGATTTCGCCGATGGCGTCGCGGTCGGCGCGCAGGGGGACCGTGCCCACGGCCTTGACGCCCACTTTCATCGTGTCGATGACGGCGCTGTCGCGGATGGCGCCGTGGACGACGATCCCGGCCCAGCCGTTGTCGATGGCCAGCTTCGCCAGGTTGTCGCCGACCAGGGCGCGTTTCAGCGACCCGCCGCCATTGACCACCAGGACCGCGCCCTGACCGGGGCGCTCCAGCGTCTGGCGGACCAGGGCGTTGTCGTCGAGGACGTTGAGGGTGCGGATCGGCCCGTGGAAGGCCGCGACCTGGCCGAAGCTGCGGAACGGAATGTGGCAGACCTTCACCTTGTCGGGGTGGGCGTCGCAGAGGTCGGCGGTGGCGAGGGTCATGGGGGCTCCGGTTCTTCACGGCCGAGTTTGCCCGGAGGGGCGAGCCGAGAACAGCCGGGGCGATGAGAAAAGAGGGGGCGGCGCGCCCCGATTTCTTTTCGCCATTCCGGGGCGCGAAGCGAACCCGGAACCCAGGCGGCTGATATTTCGCCAACCATGCCATGGAGGCTGACGCCGTCACCCCGGATCGTCCCTTCGGGCCGTCCGGGGTGACGGCGAAGAGCGACGCTTCATCAGCGGACAAAAAGAGGCCCGCCCGATGCGGATCGGGCGGGCCTGCTCCGTCCGACCGACCCCGCGGGGTCGGTAGGCGGGTCGCGGGAGCGGCGGACGGAAGCTCTAAGGGAGGGGCTGGATCAACCCCTCCGGATTCACCCTTCCAGATCCTGGCCCTCGTCGGGCTCGGGCGCGCCCAGAAGCTCGTCGGCGATCTTGTTGGTCGAGGCGCGCACCGCCGCTTCGATGGCGGCGGCCATGTCCGGGTTCTGTTTCAGGAACTCGCGCACGTTCTCGCGGCCCTGACCGATCCGGGTCGAGTCATAGCTGAACCAGCTGCCGGCCTTGTCGATGACCCCGGCCTTGACCCCCAGGTCGATGACCTCGCCCAGCTTGGAGATGCCCTCGCCGTACATGATGTCGAAGATGACCTCGCGGAACGGCGGGGCGACCTTGTTCTTGACCACCTTGACGCGGGTGGTGTTGCCGACGACCTCGTCGCGGTTCTTGATCGCGCCGGTGCGGCGGATGTCGAGGCGGACCGAGGCGTAGAACTTGAGGGCGTTGCCGCCCGTCGTCGTCTCCGGCGAGCCGTACATGACGCCGATCTTGTGACGGATCTGGTTGATGAAGAGGACGATGCACTTGGACTTTGAGATCGAGGCCGTCAGCTTGCGCAGGGCCTGGCTCATCAGGCGAGCTTGCAGGCCGGGCAGGCTGTCGCCCATCTCACCCTCGATTTCAGCGCGCGGCGTCAGGGCCGCGACCGAGTCGATGACCACGATGTCCACGGCGCCCGAGCGCACCAGGGTGTCGACGATCTCCAGGGCCTGTTCGCCGGTGTCGGGCTGCGACACCAGCAGGTCGTCCAGGTTGACGCCCAGCTTCTGGGCATAGACCGGGTCGAGCGCGTGCTCGGCGTCGACGAAGGCGGCGACGCCGCCCTTTTTCTGGACCTCGGCCACGGTGTGCAGGGCCAGGGTGGTCTTGCCCGAGGATTCAGGGCCGAACACCTCGATCACCCGGCCGATCGGCAGGCCGCCGATGCCGAGCGCCATGTCCAGACCCAGCGAGCCGGTCGAGACGCTTTCGATCTCGGCCACGACGCCGGCCTTGCCGAGTTTCATTACCGAGCCCTTGCCGAAGGCGCGATCGATCTGCGCGATCGCCGCCTCCAGAGCGCGTTGCTTGTCACCGTCTTCTTTACCCACGAGCTTCAATGCCGCCTGTGCCATTGGTTTTCTCTCCCTTGCCATGATTCCATTCTGGGCTTTGGGAGAGACCCGCCAAGGACCCGCTCCCTCTGTGAGAAGGACTATGTGCATGGTTTGTTCTGGTTCACAAGATGTTCTCATTTGAGCGGGTGAGAACAAATGTGGACTACGACCGTTTCTGACGTGACTGGCGCCCGGTCCAGAAGGGTCTGGCGTCGTGGAAACGCCCGCAGGCCTTGATCCCGGCGGCCAACAGGGCGGCCTCGTCCCGCTCGCGCCGGCCGATGACGCGCCCGGCGGCGAAGGCGATCTCGAGGTTGTCCAGAGCGGCTTCGCCGGGAATTCTGTCGCGGGCCACGGCCAAGTCGTTCAGTGCGCCCAGCGTATCCTGTAGGCGTTCCAGCGCCTTGAGGTAGCGGGCGCGGCGGCGGCGGGCGGGAAACAGATCGGCGAAGAACTCGGCGGCGTAGCGCAGGCGCTTGGCGCGGATGCGCAAACTGTGGCGGGCCTCGACGTCCAGACCGGACAGGTCGCGGGCGCGGTGTTCGACGTGACGGCGCAGTCGGTCCAGAGCCTCGGCGGCGAAGGGCGCGACCGGATCGTCGGGCAGGGCCGCCGTCTCGATCCAGGCGGTCGCCTCCAGCATCAGCAGGGCGTAGCGCGGCGAGGCTATGGCGGAGAGGACGCGGTCATAGGCCCGACCCCGCGCGGTCAGCAGGTGACGGCCCAGGAGGGCCAGGTCAGGCGAGGGAGCCTCCAGTGCGGCCGGATGGAAGACCTCACGGATGAAGACGTCCAGATCGCGGGCCGCGTCGGCCTCTCGCGCCAGCCATTTTAGTTCGATTTCGATGCGTTCGCGCCCAGGGTCGGCCAGCATCGGCTTGAAGACGCCGACGGCGGCGCGCAGGCGACGCAGGGCCACGCGCATCTGATGCACGGCCTCGGGGCGGCGTACGATGCGCAGCAACTCGGCGTTGGCCGAGACCTGGGCCAGACAGGCCATGGCGATGAGGCGGAAGGCGGTCGCCGTCGAGGCCTCGGGGGAAAGGGGCGTGGGCGCGGCGCGTCGGGGGCTGCGGCTCTCGCTTTCGGCCAGACGCCAGCCGCGTTCCGACTTGTTCTCGAACACCGGGACGATCGCGAGGTCGCGCGCCAGCCGGCGCGCCAGGGTGAAGAGGGCGGCGGGCGGCCCTGCCTTCAGCTCCAGCTCCAGTTCATAGATGGGCTCGCGCCGGTCGCCCCCCTCCGGGTCTATGGCCGATAGCTCGCCGGCGTCGAAGGCGACCTCGATCCGGGCGCCGTCCCAGTCGACCATGCGGATGCGGCGCACGACCGTGGCGGCGAAACGGGGCGACAGGTCGCGACGGCGCCCCTTCAGCAGCTTGTGGGCGGGCGTGGTCTTGAGCGCGGCGAGGTCGAGAGACTCGGAGGCGACGGGGATCTCCCATTCGTCGCGGGCGGTCTGGCCGGGGGCGGCTTGACGCTTCAGGGTCTGGACGAAGCCGTCCGGCGTCGTCCGCACCCGCAGGCCGCATCCGGCAGCGCGCAGGACGCCGTCGGGGGTGTCGAAATAAACCGAGCGAAGATGTTGCGTCGTCTGCGGCCCCTGCAGCGCCGGATGGCCGGACAGGCCCACGACCGCGCCCGGCCCGAGGCGGAACTTCAGTTCGATTTCCGTCGAGGGCGCGGCCATGAGGGGCAGTCTAGGCCTCTGACCGTCATCCCGGAAGCGGCGAAGCCGCTATCCGGGACCACAGGAAACGCAGGCGGCGCCTCTCTGCGAGAGGCTGGGCCGGGATGACGGGGCAACCGGGCGCGTGATCCTCCCCTGCGCAGCGGGGGAGGGGGACCATGCGCAGCATGGTGGAGGGGGCGAGGTCGGGCGCTACCGTTGTAGTTTGGCGGAGCGGCGTGGGTCATTTGCCGAAAAGGGCGTTTGCATCCGCCCCCTCCACCGCCTGCGGCGGTCCCCCTCCCCCGTGAACGGGGGAGGATTGAGCGATCAGGCCCGCGCCACCTGGAAGCCCGCGAACGACTGGCTGACCGGCATCAGCTCCAGGGCGTTGATGTTGAGGTGGGGCGGCAGGGTGGCGACCCAGAACAGGGTCTCGGCGATGTCCTCGCCGGTCATCGGCTGGGCCCCGCCGTAGAGGGCGTCGGAGGCGGCGTGGTCGCCGCTGGTGCGGACCAGGGTGAACTCGGTCTCGGTCATGCCGGGCTCGATGGAGGTGACGCGGACCCCGGTCCCGTGCAGGTCGGAGCGCAGGCCCAGCGAGAACTGGCGCACGAAGGCCTTGGTGCCGCCATAGGCGTTGCCGCCCTTGTAGGGATAGGTGGCGGCCACCGAACTGATGTTCAAGATGGCGCCCTTGCGTGCGATCAGGCGCGGCAGCAGGCGCCGGGTGATGGTGACCAGGCCGGTGATATTGGTGTCGATCATCTGGCGCCACTGGTCCAGATCGGCGTCCTGGGCGGCGGCGGTGCCCAGCGCCAGACCGGCGTTGTTGATCAGGACGTCGATGTCGCCAAAACCCTCGGGCAGGGCGTCCAGCGCTGCGTCGATGGCGGCTTCGTCGCGAATGTCGAAGACGAGGGGGTGGACCACGTCCGCGCCCAGTTCGGCGACCAGAGCGTCGAGCCGGTCGGCGCGGCGGCCGGTGGCGATGATTTTCCAGCCGGCGGCGGCGAAGCGGCGCGCCGCGGCCTGGCCGATGCCCGCCGTGGCGCCGGTGATGAGGACGGTTCCGCTCATGGTCTGCTCCTGTTCGCTGTCGCCGGTTGTCTAGCGCCGCCTTGAGGCGTGTTCAAACAGCGAAACGGCGATCCTCCCCTGCGGAGCGGGGGAGGGGGACCATGCGGAGCATGGTGGAGGGGGCGAGGTCAGGCAGCTTGGATAAAGGTCGGGAGCGGGGTTGGCGAATTTTTGAAGGCGGGGCGGCTGTATCCGCCCCCTCCACCGCCTGCGGCGGTCCCCCTCCCCCGTGAACGGGGGAGGATTTAGGGCGTCCCTCAGGCGGCCCGGTTCTTCACCAGGTCGTCGACGACCGAAGGGTCGGCCAGGGTCGAGGTGTCGCCCAGCGCCCCCAGTTCGTTCTCGGCGATCTTTCTCAAAATCCGCCGCATGATCTTGCCGGATCGGGTCTTGGGCAGGCCCGGCGCCCACTGGATGACGTCAGGGGCGGCGATGGGGCCGATCTCCTCGCGGACCTGGGCGACCAGGGCCTTGCGCAGAGCCTCGGTGGGCTCGACCCCCTTGTTCAGGGTGACATAGGCGTAGATGCCCTGGCCCTTGATATCGTGGGGGAAGCCGACCACGGCGGCCTCGGCCACGTCGTCGTGCAGGACCAGGGCGCTCTCGACCTCGGCGGTGCCCATGCGGTGGCCCGAGACGTTGATGACGTCATCGACCCGGCCGGTGATCCAGTAGTAGCCGTCGGCGTCGCGGCGGCAGCCGTCGCCGGTGAAATACTTGCCCGGATAGGTCGAGAAATAGGTCTCGAAGAAGCGCGCGTGGTCGCCGTAAACCGTCCGCATCTGGCCCGGCCAGCTGTCGGTGATGACCAGATTGCCCTCGGTCGCGCCCTCCAGAACCACGCCGTCGGCGTCAACGATCTGCAGCTCGACGCCGGGCAGGGGTTTGGTGGCCGAGCCCGGCTTGAGGTCGGTCGCGCCGGGCAGGGGCGAGATCAGGACGCCGCCGGTTTCGGTCTGCCACCAGGTGTCGACGATGGGCAGGCGGCCGTCGCCGACCACCTCGTGATACCAGCGCCAGGCCTCGGGATTGATCGGCTCGCCGACCGAGCCCAGCAGGCGCAGGCTCTTGCGGCTGGTCGCCTTCACCGGCGCGTCGCCTTCGCGCATCAGCGAGCGCAGGGCGGTGGGGGCGGTGTAGAATATCTCGACCTGATGCTTGTCGATGACCTCCCAGAAGCGGCTGACGGTCGGATAGTTGGGCACGCCCTCGAACATCAGGGTCGTGGCCCCATTGGCCAGAGGGCCGTAGATTCCATAGGAATGCCCGGTCACCCAGCCCACGTCGGCGGTGCACCAGAAGACCTCGCCGGGGCGATAGTCAAAGACCAGTTCGTGGGTGTAGCCGGCCCAGAACAGATAGCCGCCCGTGGTGTGCAGCACCCCCTTGGGTTTGCCGGTCGAGCCCGAGGTGTAGAGGATGAAGAGCGGGTCCTCGGCCTGCATCGGCTCGGGATGGCAACTGGTGGTGACCTTCGCCGCCTCGGTCTCATAGTCCCGGTCGCGGCCCTCGACGAAGCCCACATCCGCGCCGGTGTGGCGGATCAAGAGGACGCCGTCGACGCCCGCGACCTTTTCCAGCGCCTTGTCGACATTGGCCTTCAGCGGGACCTTCTTGCCGCCGCGGCAGCCCTCGTCGGCGGTGATGACGAAGGTGGAGCCGCAGTCCTCGATGCGCCCGGCGATGCTGTCGGGCGAGAAGCCGCCGAAGATGACCGAGTGGACCGCGCCGAGGCGGGCGCAGGCCAGCATGGCGTAGGCGGCTTCGGGGATCATCGGCAGATAGATGGTGACGCGGTCGCCTTTGCGGACGCCGTTGGCCTTGAGCACATTGGCCATGCGGCAGACGCGCTCATGAAGCTGGCCGAAGGTCACGTGCTCGCTGTCGGTCGGTTCGTCGCCTTCCCAGATGATGGCGACATCGTTCTCGCGGTGGGGCAGGTGGCGGTCGATGCAGTTGGCCGAGACGTTCAGCACTCCGTCTTCGAACCAGCGGATGTGGAAGTCCGCCTTGTTGAACGACACGTCCTTGATCTTCGACGGGAAGGTTATCCAGTCGAGGCGTTTGGCCTGTTCGCTCCAATAGAGGTCGGGGGTCTCGCGCGCGGCGGTCCGGGCCGCCTCATAGCCGTCGCGGTCCATATGGGCGCGGGCGGCCAGGTCGGCGGGGACAGGATAGAGTTCCGGATCAGACACGCGCGCTTTCCTCCCAGTTTCTCGGTTCTAGAAGCCGTATTTTGCGAACAGGATCAGACGGGTCATGTCGCCGTCCAGTCCCGATTCCAGCTTCCGGTCAGCGAACATCAGTTCGGCCCCGACATCAAACGCCGTGACCGGCGACCAGATCAGATTGGCGTGGAGGCTCTGGGCCGAGCGGTTGGCGCCGGTCCCCGTCAGCAGCACGTCATTGTCCACCCTCTGCGCCGACCAGATCAGGCTGGAGCGCCAGCCCGGCGTCCAGACATGGCGATAGGCGGCGAAGCCCGCGATCACGCCGATGGCGTCCAGTTCGCCCGAGGCGTCCACGACGGCGTCGTTGGAGAAGTTGAGCCCGACGTAGCGACCGATGCCCTCGCCGCCGGTGAGCATCAGGCGAACATCGTCCTGGGCGCCCACCTTGATCTTGGTCGAGGCGGACAGGCCCCAGCCGGTCGCCGTGCCGTCGATATTGCTGGTCGGGTTCTCATACTTGAGCTGACGCAGCAGGCCCGCGAACTGCAGGTCGCCCCAAGGGCGGCTGATCGCATAGCGAGCGGTCAGGTCGGGCAGGCTGTTGTCGTCTGCCACGACGCGCGTCCCGCCGCCGAAGGGGGTGACCGTGGTCTCGGGGTTCTCGACCGAGACGGAGAAGGGCCCCCGCGTGTAACGGACCTGCACCTGCCGCGCGAAGACCGTGCCCTCGGCGGCGCCGATGAAGTCCGCCGATTCCGGCAGGACGGCGGTGTTCTGGAAATTGGTCCATTCCTGACCGATCAGCCAGTTGTCGATGGTGACGAAGGCGCGACGCAGGGCGGGGTTGGAGGGGCTGGTGATGCGCTGGTCGCCGGTTCCCGGCAGGCTCTGGAAGTCCATTTCCAGACGCGTGCCGACCTTGTGGCCACCGACCAGGCCGTCGGTGGTCAGCCAGAAGCGGGTCTGGCGGGCGTTGAAGTCCGTGGCCGTGTCCTCGCCCGCCCCGCCGACCGGGATGGAGCCGGGCACGTGATAGTCGCGCAGCAGGTCGCCGTTCGGCGGATCGCCGTCGGAATAGTTCGACGCCATCGCGTCGACCTTGATGAAGCCGCCGAACTTGACCGTATGGTCGCCGATGCGGAAGCCCTCTTCGCGGGTTGCAGTCGACACGGGCGTCGGCGCGGGCGGCGCCGCGGCCGGTCTGGTCTCGAGTCGGATAATGTCTTGGGCCTGGGTCGTCTGCTGGCTGCGTGCGGCGGCGACCTCGGATTTCAGGCTGTTCAGCTCGGCTTCGAGCAGGGCGATGCGGGCTTCCAGCGCCGCATTGGCGTCCTGGGCCAGGACAGCCCCGGGGGCGAACAGCAGCGCAGCCGCAGCCGCGCCGCCCAGCAGGCGGTATCTTCCCATGTCATCTTCCTCCCGGGTGCGTCTGATGCGAACCTCGAGGCGACAGCATTCCGCGCGGGGGCGGTATGCGGCCATTAGCCATTGGTCTAGTTTCGACCAAAGTCGAGGCGCGGCATGGTGTCGTCACAGCGCGGCCTCGACCCGAAAAGAACCGCGTGCGGGAAGGATTTTCATGGATCGCATCGTCGTCGCCGACGACCACCCTCTGTTTCGGGCGGCGTTGAGATCGGCCGTCGAAAAGGCCGCGCCCTGCGCCGTGATTGCGGAATGCGCCAGTCTGGTCGAGGTTCTGGCAGCGCTGGGCGAAGCCGCGACCGACCTGCTGCTGCTGGACCTGAAGCTGTCGGACAGCGAGGGCATGGGCGGGCTGAGCCGTATCCGCGCCGAGCATCCCGCCGTCCCCGTCGCCGTAGTCTCGGCCAGCGAAGAGGCGCCGACCGTGCGTCGAGCCCTGGCGCTGGGCGCCGCCGGCTTCATCCCCAAGTCCGCCGCCCTGCCGGTCATGGTCGAGGCCATCACCGCCATCCTGTCGGGTGATGCCTGGGCCCCGGACGTCGGCGCGCCCGGTCCTGACGAAGGCGATCTGGAAGCCCGCATCGCCAGCCTGACGCCGTCCCAACTGCGTATTCTCGAAGGGTTGCGGGCCGGACGTCTGAACAAGCAGATCGCCTTCGACCTCGGCGTCACAGAGGCCACCATCAAGGCCCACCTGACCAGCGTCTTCCGCAAGCTGGGGGTGCATAACCGGACGCAGGCGGTGATTTTGGCGCAGTCGATCGATCTGTAACGCGACGCCTCTCCCTCCCACTTGGGGGAGGGTGGCTGACGCGCAGCGTCAGACGGGTGGGGGCGCTTCGGCAAATCAAGCGTGGCGCCCAGCATCGCCACGCCCTCCCCACTCGGTCGCTTCGCGACCACCCTCCCCCAAGTGGGAGGGAGATTTTTCGTTCAGCGCGACAGAAACGCCTTCAACGCCGCCGGTTTGACCGGCTTGGGCAAGAGGGTCGCGCCCGCCGCCGTCGCCGTTTCCTTCAGCCCCTCGCGGGTGTCGGCGGTGACCAGGCCGATGCGGCGCAGGCCGCGCGCGCGCAGGGCGGCGACCACGCTCAACCCGTCCGCCCCGTCGCCCAGATGCAGGTCGACCAAGGCCGCGTCGAACGGTCCCTTGGCGGCGATCCCCTCGGCCACGGTGCGCGCCGTCGTCGTCTGCGCGCCCCAGCGGCTCAGCAGGGCGGTCAGGGCGTCGAGGATGGCCGGTTCATTGTCCACGCAAAGCACCCGAAGTCCCGCCAGCGGCAGGCGGGCGTCGCTCTCGACCGGAACAGCAGGCGCGACCTGGGCATGGGCGCGGGGCGCGCTGACGCGGAAGGTGGTGCCGCGCCCGACGCGCGAGGCCATCGACAGCGGGTGGCGCAGCAGGTTTGACAGCTTCTGGACGATGGCCAGGCCCAGGCCGGCGCCGGGCTCGTCGACGGGGGCGCCGGGCAGGCGCACGAACTCGCCGAAGACGCTTTCGCGGTCTGCATCCGGGATGCCGCGTCCGGTGTCGCAGACGAGCAGCTGCACCGTCGCGCCATCGCGCCGCGCCCCGACCAGAACCCGGCCTTGGTCCGTATAGCGGATGGCGTTGCCGACCAGGTTCTGCAGCATGGACCTTAGCAGGTCGGGGTCAGACGCGACCCAGAGGCCCGAGGGCACGACGCTCAGCCGCAGCCCCTTGGCGCGGGCCATGGGAGCGAACTCGCGGCTCAGTTCGGCGAACAGGGCGTCCAGCGACAGGGGGGCCACGGCGGGCTGGACCCCGCCCGCCTCCAGCTTGGACAGGTTCAGAAGCGCGGTCAGCAGGCGGTGGGCGCTGTCGATGGAGCGGTCGGCGTTGGCCGCCAGCCCGCGCCCCGCGGACCCCGGGGCCAGTGACGGCTCCTCCTTCAGGGCGGCGATGAACAGGCGCGCGGCGTGCAGCGGCTGCAACAGGTCGTGGCTGGCGGCGGCGAGGAAGCGGGTCTTCGAGGCCGTGGCGTCCTCGGCCAGACGGCGGGCCTCCTCCAGTCGTTCTGTGCGGTCGGCGACGCGGGCCTCCAGCCGCTCGTTGGCTTCCTTCAGCTCCCGAGCGGCGCGGCGCAGGGCGGTGATGTCCGTGTAGCTGGTGGCGTAGCCGCCGCCGGGAATAGGGGCGCCCGAGGAGCGCAGGATGCGGCCGTCAGGCTGCTCGCGCTCGTGGTCGTGCGGGATGCGGCGCGACAGGGCCTCCAGCCGCCGCTCGATCCAGGCCTCGATGTCGCCGGCGTCGGCGTCGGTCTCGCCGCGTTCGGCGTTCAGGCGATAGACGGCGGCGATGGGCAGGCCGACGTGGACGAAGCCGGCGGGCAGGCCGAACATCTCGACATAGCGCCGGTTCCAGGCGGTCAGGCGCAGGTCCTCGTCCACCACGCTGACGCCCTGGTCGATATTGTCCAGGGTGGTCTGCAGCAGGTCGCGGTTGAACTGGACCGCCTGCGAGGCCTCGTCGAGCATCCGCACCACGTCCTCGGGGGCGCGTCCGCCAGCGGCCAGGGCGGCGGCGATGACGCGGCGGGCCGAGGCGGCGCCTATGGCTCCCGCCAGCATCCGCTCGGCGGCGCGGGCCAGCCCGGCGTCGGCGGGGTCGGCGTCGCGCAGCTTGATCTCGGTCTCGCGCGCCCAGGCGGCGAAGGCCCGCTCGGCCCGCTCGTCGCCGATGAAGCGGGCGACCAGGGCCTTGAGGTCGCCGACCGAGGCCCCGGCCAGACCGCCGCGCCCCTCCATCCAGTCCGGACCCAGCCGGTCGACGAAGGCGCGGGCCTGCACCCGGTCGATCAGGCGCGGGCGGCCCAGCTTCGACACCAGGACGAAGACGCCGAGGTTCAGCGCCAGGCTGAGGAAGACCCCCGCCGCAAAGGGGTCGGCCAGCCCCATCATGGCCGGAACGTTCAGACCGAAGCCGGGCCCCAGCTGCGGCGCGGCCAGCATGATCAGCCAGACCGTCATGCCGACGCCCAGCCCGGCCAGGGCGCCCCGCGCGCGCCCGCCGCGCCACAGCACCGCGCCGAACAGGGCTGGCGCCAGCTGGGCCAGGGCGGCGAAGGACACCAGCCCCATGGCCGCCAGACCCCGCGACTGGTCCATGGCCTGATAATAGACCCAGGCCATCAGCAGCAGGACGATGATGGCGATCCGGCGGATGTTCAGGATGGCGCGCGCCATGTCGCCGGCGCGCTCGCCCCGACGGCGGCGCTCGGCGGCCAATAGGGGCAAGACCAGATTGTTGGACACCATGGCCGACAGGGCCACGGCCTCGACGATGACCATGGCGGTCGCCGCCGAGAAACCGCCGACGAAGACAATGGCGGTCAGGGCCGAATGTCCGGCGTTCAGCGGCAGGGCCAGCACCAGCAGGTCGGGATTGACGTGGGGCGCGAACAGGCCGCCCGCCGCCACGAGGGGCAGGACCGCCAGACTGGTCAGCAGCAGATAGAGGGGGAAGATCCAGCGCGCCCGCCGCACCTGGGCCGGATCGCCGCCCTCGACGAAGGCGACGTGGAACTGACGCGGCAGGCAGAAGATGGCCAGGGTCGCCACTAGGACGATGGCCCAGAAGCGCCCGTCCAGATCAGGCCAGCGCGCCAGATCGCCGAGGCTGGCGGTCACGTCGGCCGAGGCCGGGGCGCGCCCCAGCAGGATCAGGGCGAAGACGGCGACGGCCAGCAGGGCCGCCAGCTTGACGATGGACTCGATGCCAATGGCCTGGATCAGGCCGCGGTTGTGCTCGGTCAGATCAGGACGGCGCGCGCCGAACAGGATGGCGAACCCGGCCAGCACCCCGGCCATGACCAGAACCGTCAGGCTCTCGGACCCCGCCACCGGCGTCCCCGCCGTCAGCATCTCGCCGGCCATCGACAGGGATTTCAGCTGCAGGGCGATATAGGGCAGGGAGCCGAGGATCGCGACCACGGCCACCGCCGCGCCCAGCGCCGGGCTCTTGCCGTAGCGGGACGAAATGAAGTCGGCCATCGAGCCGACGTTCTCGCGTCGGGCCGCCGCCGCGATCCGCTTCCACAGCGGGAACAGGACCGTCACCCCCAGGGCCGGGCCGACGTAGATGGGCAGGTATTCCCAGGCCGAGCGCGCCGCCGTCCCCACCGCGCCGTAATAGGTCCACGAGGTGCAATAGATGGCCAGCGACAGGGCATAGAGCGACGGCCCCAGCGCCCCGCCGCGCGTCTTGATCGACGGCCGTTCGTACCACCAGGCCACCGCGAACAGGGTCGCCATATAGGCGGCCACCAGGGCCAGGGTCGCGAGGCTGAACATGACCGGCATCTGGGACGGAGCGGGGCCTTGGGACAAGGGTGAAATGGGGGTGGCTCCTCATCTTCCGTCATCCCGGAAGCGGCGCAGCCGCTATCCGGGACCGCAAGAAACACTGGCGGCGGCGTCCTGGGCGGTCCCGGCTCTTCGCCCTCGCTGACGCGAGCGCTGCGGCCGGGATGACGGAGAATGAAAAAAGGGCGGCCCGACCGAAGCCGAACCGCCCCTGTTACGCTGGCGAACTCCAGGCGTTACGCGTTCAGGTCGACGTCCTTGCCTTCCTTGACCAGCAGGAAGCCCAGCACGACCGTCGCCACCGCCACCACGATCGGATACCAGAGGCCGTAGTAGATATTGCCCGTGGCCGCGACCATGGCGAAGGCCGTGGTCGGCAGGAAGCCGCCGAACCAGCCGTTGCCGATATGATAGGGCAGCGACATCGAGGTGTAGCGGATATTGGTCGGGAACATCTCGACCAGGGCCGCCGCGATCGGCCCGTAGACCATGGTCACGTAGAAGCCGAGGATGAAGAGGATCAGCACCACCATCGGCTTGTTGACCAGGGCGCTGTCCGCCTTGGCCGGATAGCCGGCGGTGGTCAGGGCTTCGCCCAGGCCTGCGTCCCAGGTCTTCTTCTGTGCGGCGAAGTCGGCGGTGGTCATGGCGTCGCCCCGGAAACTGGGGACCACGGCCTGATCGCCGATGCGGACCTCGGCCACCGTGCCGGCGGGCGCGGCGACATTGGTGTAGGTCACGCCCGCCTTGGCCAGATAGGACTTGGCCACGTCGCAGGAGTGGTTGAACACGGTCTTGCCCACCGGATCGAACTGCAGATGGCAGTCAGCCGGGTCAGCATAGACCGTGACCGGCGCCGAGGCCGCCGCCGCCGCCAGACGCGGGTTGGCCGCTTCGGTCAGGGCGTTGAACAGGGGGAAGTAGGTGATCGCCGCCAGCAGGCAGCCCGCCAGAATGATCGGCTTGCGCCCCACCTTGTCCGACAGCCAGCCCCAGAAGATGAAGAAGGGCGAGGCCAGCAGCAGGGCGATGGCCAGCAGGACATAGACCAGGGTGGCGTCGACCCGCAGCACGCGCTCCAGGAAGAAGAGGGCGTAGAACTGGCCCGTGTACCAGATGACCGCCTGACCGGCCGTCAGACCGACGAGGGCGATCAGCACCAGCTTCAGGTTCGGCCACTTCATGAAGCTGTCCTTCAGCGGGGTCTTGGACCCCTTGCCTTCGGCCTTCATGCGCTTGAACGACGGGCTTTCAGCCAGCTTCAGGCGAATCCACAGCGAGACGCCCAGCAGCAGGATCGAGACCAGGAAGGGAATGCGCCAGCCCCAGGCGGCGAAGGCTTCCTCGCCGACGGCGAAGCGGACGCCCAGGATGACCAGCAGGCTGAGCACCAGGCCCGCCGTGGCCGTGATCTGGATGAAGGAGGTGTAGAAGCCGCGCTTGCCCTGGGGGGCGTGCTCGGCGACGTAGGTGGCGGCGCCGCCGTATTCACCGCCCAGCGCCAGGCCCTGGATCAGGCGCATCAGCACCAGGATGATCGGCGCCGCGATGCCGATGGCGGCATAGGGGGGCAAGAGGCCGACCACGAAGGTCGACAGGCCCATCAGCAGCATGGTGACGAGGAAGGTGTTCTTGCGTCCCCACAGGTCGCCCAGTCGCCCGAAGACGATGGCGCCGAAGGGGCGGACCGCAAAGCCGGCTGCAAAGGCCATCAGGGCGAAGATGTAGCCGGTGGTCTCGTTCACGCCCGAGAAGAACTGGACGGTGATGATCGCGGCCAGAGAGCCGTAGAGATAGAAGTCGTACCATTCGATGACGGTGCCGACGGACGACGCCAGAATCACGAGCCGGTCGTTCTTGTCGACCGTGTGTTCCGCGCCCTCCGCCGCACCTGCGGTGCGGTCGGTCATGGGCAGTCCCTTCCTGTATGGCCGCGTTTCGCGACCGGTTCCTCGCGATCCTGTGGCCGGATCGTCGAACGGAGAGTGACAGCAGGGCGGCGGATTTGCAGAGAGCGACTTTGGTCGAACGGCGGCGTCTGTCGAACAGATGCGGCGCAAATATCGGTCAAAGCGCCGTTTCTGTGTTGTCGCAGCGAGCGACAGAGGCCACATGAAGGTTTGACGTCGCCATTGGCGACCCGGCGCGAGAGGACATCAATGGCCCGTAAGCCCAACTACAGTTTCGAACGGCAGGAGCGCGAGCGCGCCGACGCCAAGAAGGCCGAAGCCAAGGCTGCGGCCAAGGCCGCCAAGAAGGCCGCCAAGGCCGCAGGCGAACCTGACGACGACGCCCAGCCGTCCGAGGACTGACGTCCGGGCGCAGACGCGGGGGGCCTACAGCCCCATGCAGATGTATTTCAGCTCGAGGTAGTCCTCGATGCCGTGGCTCGAGCCTTCGCGACCCAGGCCGGATTGCTTGATCCCGCCAAAGGGGGCGACCTCGGTGGAGATCAGGCCGGTGTTGACGCCGATCATGCCGGTCTCCATCGCCTCGGCCACGCGCCAGACGCGTCCCATGTCGCGCGCGTAGAAGTATCCGGCCAGGCCGAACTCGGTCGCATTGGCCAGCCTCAGCGCCTCGTCCTCCGTCTCGAAACGGACGACGGGGGCGACGGGGCCGAAAGTCTCCTCCTTGCAGATCAGCATGTCGGGCCTGACGCCCGACAGCACTGTCGGCTGGAAGAAGGTCCCGCCGAGAGCGTGCCGCTGGCCGCCGGTCACGACCGTCGCGCCTTTCGCCACGGCGTCGGCGATATGCTCCTCGACCTTCTTGACGGCCTTGGCGTCGATCAGGGGGCCGATCTGCACGCCGTCTTCCAGCCCGGCGCCGACCTTCAACGCGGCGGTCGCCTGGGCCAGCTTGGCGACGAACTCATCGTGGACGGACGACTGCACGTAGAAGCGGTTGGTGCAGACGCAGGTCTGGCCGCCGTTCCGGAACTTGGAGGCCACGGCGCCGGCCACCGCCGCGTCGATGTCGGCGTCGTCGAAGACCAGGAAGGGGGCGTTGCCGCCCAGTTCCAGGCTCATCTTCTTGATGGTCTCGGCCGACTGCCGCATCAGGGTGCGGCCGATCTCCGTGGAGCCGGTGAAGCTGATCTTGCGCACGATCGGGTTTGACGTCAGCTCGCCGCCGATGTCCGAGGCCGAGCCCGTCAGGACGTTGAACAGGCCCCTGGGCAGGCCCGCTTCCTCGGCCAGCACCGCGAGCGCCAGCGCCGACAGCGGCGTCTGGCTGGCCGGTTTCAGCACCACGGCGCAGCCGGCGGCCAGGGCCGGGCCGACCTTGCGGGTGATCATGGCGGCGGGGAAGTTCCACGGGGTGATGGCGCCCACCACCCCGACCGGCTGGCGAATGGCGATCAGACGTTTGGAAGCATCATGGGTGGGGATGACGTCGCCATAGGTCCGCTTTCCCTCCTCGGCGAACCACTCGATGAAGCTGGCGGCGTAGGCGATTTCGCCCTTGGCCTCCGTCAGGCTCTTGCCCTGTTCGCGGGTCAGCAGACGGCCGAGCGCCTCCTGCTCGCTCATCATCAGGTCGAACCAGCGGCGCAGGACGCGAGCGCGTTCGCCCGCTGTCTTGGCGGCCCAGGGCTTCATGGCGGCTTCGGCGGCGGCGATGGCGCGACGGGTCTCTGCGGCGCCCATGTTCGGCACGGTCGTCAGGATCTCGTCGGTGGCCGGGTCGCGGACCTCGAGGATCGCGCCGTCGTCAGCCGCAACCCAGGCCCCGTCCAGGAAGGCGAGGCTGCGCATCAGGCGGTCGGCGGCGGCGGGCGAGGGCATGGCGGCAGGCTCCGTTCAGGTCGCCGTCGATAACGCCCCGAAGCGCGTCCGGCTGCAACCCTCAAAGGGTCAGCCCAGCGCGAGCCCCATGCGGACCAGGGCTGACAGGCTTTCGGCCTCCATCTTGGTCATGACCTTGGCGCGAAAGACCTCGACCGTGCGCGGGCTGATGTCCAGCTCCAGGGCGATGGCCTTGTTCGAGTGACCGTGGATCAGGGCGTCGAAGACCTGCCGCTCGCGCGGCGTCAGCCGTGTCAGCCGCTCTTCGGCGGCGACGCGGGCGGCCTGCTCGTGACCCACGTGGTTCAGTCGGGTCAGACAGCCGCGAACCGTCTCGATCAGGCGGCGCGGATCAAACGGTTTTTCAATGAAGTCGACGATGCCGGCCTTCATCATCTGCACCGCCATGGGCACGTCCGCGTGTCCGGTGATAACGATAACGGGCCAGGCATGACCGCGCAGCCTGGCCAGGCGGCGGACGACCTCGTCGCCGTCCATATCCGGCATGCGAACGTCGGTGATGACGCAGGCGGTCGCGTCCTCGGGCAGGGCGCTGAAGAAGTCGACGCCGCTGGCGAAACCCCGCGCGCGGATGCCCTCGCTGCGCAGCAACATCAGCAGGGAGTCGCGAACGGCGGCGTCGTCGTCGATAATGAAGACCGAATGGAGGCTCATGCGTTCTCGACGCTCGATTCGCGATTGAGGGTGAAGGAGAAGGCGGCGCCCCCCAGCGCGCTTCTCGAAACCTGCAGCCGACCGCCGTGGCTTTCGACAATGGTGCGGGTGACGGACAGGCCCAGGCCCATGCCGCCGGACTTGGTGGTGGTCAGCGGTTGGAAGATTCGTTCGATCTGGTCGTCGGCGATGCCCGGGCCGTTGTCCTCGACGCTGATGCGGTAATGCGTCGCCGAAACCGGGCGGCCGAAGATGACGACCTCGGGCGCTGCCTGGTCGCCGACGGCCTCTACGGCGTTGCGGGTCAGGTTGACCATGGCCTGCTGGAACTGGATGCGCTCGGCCTGGACCCGGTCATCCTCAGCAGCGACCTCCATGCGGATCGCGACCCCCTTGCTGGAGCCGATCATGTTCAGGATGGGGCCAAGATCCTCGACCATGGACGAGGCGCGCTCGCTGTCCAGCTTGCGCGCTTCCAGCGACAGCAGCTCGCGCATGCGGCGGATGATCTTGCCTGCGCGCAGCAACTGTCCCTTGGCCAGTTCCACGGTGCGCAGGGCGCTGTCGCCCAGGAGGCCGGCCCTTTCCATATCCACCTGACTGGCGTGCAGGTAGGTGGCGGCCGCGCTGAGCGGCTGGTTCAGCTCGTGGGCCAGGGTGGCGGCCATCTCGCCCAGCGAGTTCAGTCGCCAGACCTTGTTCAGCTGCGCGTGCAGTTCGCGGGCCTGGGCGTCGGCCGCGTGCCAGCGACTCAGATCCGTCAGACACAGGGCGATGTGCGGCTGGCCGTCCGCGTCCGGCGCCAGTCCGTACTGGATGCTCAGGGGGAAGCCGCCGCCATCGGGGCGCAAGCCTGTCCAGTGCCCCTCACGCGCTTCCAGGGCGCCGCCCGATGCGCCTGCGCCTAGGATCGCCTCTACGTCGAACCCGGGGGCGAGCAGAGCGAAGGGGCGTCCCCTGGCGACGGTTTCCGGAAGGTCGAACAGGGTCGCGGCGGCGGGGTTCAGACTTTGAACGGCTCCACCGGCGTCCAGCGTCACGACGGGCACGGAGGCGAGGGCGGTGTTCAGCATGGCGTCCTTGGCCGCCAGTTGCCGTGACAGGTCGCGCGTGCGGTCCTGCATGGCGCGCATGGCCCAGCAGACCTCGGCGAGAATCCAGGAAACCCCTGCGAAGAGGAAGGCGTTGGTGGCCGCGTCGGTCAGGCTCTCGCGGGGCACGAGGGTCAGGTTGACCGCGATCGACAGGATGGCCGCCAGGGCCGTGGCGGTCCGGCCCGCGAGCAGGGCCGTAATCATTACGGCGGGAACCATCGGCAGATAGTAGAACTGGCCCAGACCTTCGAGCAGGCTTCTGAAGCCCAGGGCACCCGCCACAGCGATGATCGCCAGCAGTATCCCGCTCCAGCGCCGACGCGTTACGGCGCTTGCAAGAGGCAGGATGCTATCCATCACCGATTGAATGGGGCCTCTCCTCACACTTCTGTTGGTTGAGCGGGGAAGCTGTAGAAGAGCAATCTACAGAATCACGCCGAAGCGCGCCTTCTATACATAGGTCGGCAGTTTCGCAACCCGACGTTAACTATGAGAATTGTCGGCCACGCTTAAGTCTTAATTGATGTCGCCATTTTGTATAGCGGCAAAAAAACGGCAATTACTGAGAAGATGGTTTCTTTCCATTAACGATGATGCCGGGGCCTTGGTGTTCAAGAACGAAGCCTTGCGTCCGAGGCGGGCATTTGTAGCAACTTCTGGCGACTGCGGGTTTCTACGTATCGCTTGATTTACAAAAATCTACGGTTGTTGGGCCAGATAGACCTCACAGTCACCGAGGTAGAAATGCTCGTCCAACAGAGTACCGCTCAGCGCCAGAACGGCGCGGCCATCGTCCCCCTTCTCGCCGGCCTCGCCGTCGCCCTGGGTGTTTCCGGCGCCGCACAGGCGCGTTCCATCGACGCCCCTGACTCCAGCGTTCAGATCGGCGTGGCCAGCGAATATGTCGGCAAGGGTCTGGGCAAGAGCGCCGGCGACCCCAGCGTCAACGGCGCCGTCGAAGTCTCCAGCAGCGACTTTTACGCCAGCGTCTTCGCGTCGACCGCCAAGCTGTCGCAGGGCTCCGACGCCGAGATCGTCAGCGCCATCGGCTGGCGCCCTGATGCGGCGGGCTTCCAGTTCGATCTGTCGGTCGTGAACCGCGACCTGCCCGGCACCCGCGCCGGCGTGGACGCCAACTTCTGGGAATATCAGGCGGACGCCTCGCGAAAGCTGGGACCGGTCAATACTCGCCTGCGGATCAACTACACCCCCGACGGTTTCGCCGCGACCAGGGAAGCCTGGTGGGTCGAACTTCAGGGCACGGTTTCTGTCGGTCCCAAGACCAAGGCCTCGGCCGCGATCGCTGACCGCACGGCGGACGGCGGCGCGGAATACGCCGCCTGGAACGTCGGCGTGAAGCACAAGCTGACTGAAAAGCTGGCTGCGGACGTGCGTTGGTATGACACCGACAGTCATGCCCTGGGTGAAAACTATGACGGGCGCCTCGTCGGCGCCCTGACCTACGCTTTCTGATTTCGGGGGATCGAGACAATGAGCTTTATCAACAACCTTCCGGTTTCCCGGAAACTCTTCGCAGCCTTCTCGGCTGTCTTCCTGGCCATCGGCGCCATGGGCGCGGTGATCGGCTACAGCCTCTGGCAGCTCGAGATTTCAGACAAGCAGCGCAGTCAGGAAAACAGCATCAATCGCGAAACCGCAAAAGCGGAGTTCTATCTGTCGAAGCAGGAGAACGCGATGCGCGGCTTCCTGTTGTCGACCGACAACTACTATCTTGAGCGCCTCGATTCTCACCGGGACAACTTCAAGAAGGCGCTGACCGGTATTCGCGCCCAGGTCGGTTCCGATCGCAGCGTGCATATCGACGAGGCCGATAAGGCGGCCGACGCCTGGTTCGAGAATATCGTCACCAAGGGCGCGGCTCTGGCCCGGAACCCGGCGACGCGCGCCGAAGCCATCGCCATGGTGGGTCCTGACGGCGCCGCCGACGGCTACATCACGCCGGTGGAAGAAGCCGTCGACGCCCTGCGCACCAAGAACGACGCCGCCCTGCAGGCCGCGCGCGACGAGCAGGACGCCGCCACCGCCACCGCGACGCTCAGCCTGATCATCGGCCTGATCGCCGCCGCCCTGATCGCGGCTGTCGCCGGCTTCATCGTGACCGGCCTGATCGCCAAGCCCATCACCGCCATGACCTCGGCCATGCGTCGCCTGGCGGGCGGCGACAAGACGATCGTGGTTCCGGCGATCGGTCGCAAGGACGAGGTGGGCCACATGGCCGACGCTGTCCTGGCCTTCAAGGACGCCGCCATCGCCAACGACCGCCTGGAAGCAGAGGCTGTGGCCCAGCGGGCGGCCGCGGAAGAAGAGCGCGCTCGCGTCGAGGCCGAGAAGGCCCGCACCGCCGAGGAAGACCGCGTGGCCATCACGGCCCTGGGGCAGGGGCTGCAAGCCATGGCTGGCGGCGATCTGACGCACCGCATGACCGTCCAGGTCGCGCCGCGCGCCGAACAGCTGAAGACCGACTTCAATACGGCCATTGTCCAGCTGGAGCAGGCCGTCGCGGTGGTGGTGTCCAACGTCGCCGCCATCCGGTCGGGTTCGAGCGAGATTTCGCAGGCTTCGGACGACCTGTCGCGTCGCACCGAGCAGCAGGCGGCCTCGCTGGAAGAGACCGCCGCCGCCCTGGACCAGATCACCGCCACGGTGAACAAGACCGCCGACGGCGCGCG
>Ga0308171_1000958_pt1 | contig 46275 bp, 30 predicted proteins | sample PhyGR1_FD_202135 | JGI IMG/M metagenome (GOLD analysis project Ga0308171, IMG submission 202135) | Phyllosphere microbial communities from UC Gill Tract Community Farm, Albany, California, United States - DLSLSG.R1 | ecosystem: Host-associated > Plants > Phyllosphere > Unclassified | place: USA... | reverse complement strand
TTTTAAAAACTGATATATGAAGGAAAAAAACTTTTCTCAGTTTTATATTAATATTTTATTGGTATGGTTATATATTACTGCACTAATTTTTTCGATATACAAGCTATCTTTTACGTGGGCGTATCAAGGTATATATTTTTATCAACAGTCCTTTTTGGTATATATAATTATATATCTGTTAGCAATAGTACCTCTGTTTTTTTTACCAAAAAAATTAACATTACCAAGTGATTATGTAAACGTATATCTCTATATATTCACTTTTGTACCATCGGTTGTTATACCATTTTTTTTATTTAAATCTGATGTTTTTAATTGGAATTATATATTTTATCTTATAGTTTTTTTATGTTGTTACTTAATTCTTTTAAATAAAGAAGGCAACAGAAAGAGTTTTTTATCAGAAGTTAAGCCTTTACAGAAAAAAAATGTTATTCCATTTTTTGTTATCATTTATATCATTGCTTTCATTTTATTTGTTAGCACGTTCGGATTTAAATTTACAGTACCTTCATTAGATGATGTCTACGATGTTAGGGCTGAGTATAAGGAAATTACAAAGGGAAATATTCTTACTCGTTATTTTGTGGGATGGATGGGTTACATTATTAATATTTTTATCTTTTTAGTGGCGCTGGATAAGAAAAATAAGCCGCTTATAATCGGGACAATCATTTTCCAATTTTACATATTTTCATTGATGGCTCTTAAAAGCCACTTAGCTACAATGTTATTGGCATTTCTGCTGTTTTTGTATTTTAAGAAATATAAAAATCTTAGCACCAGTAAATTTATTTTATTCACTACATTGCTTATTTGTTCATTAGTCTTGATTGATAGAATAATAGGTCAAGAATTATTAGAAATGCTTATTATAAGGCGTATTTTGGTGGTTCCAAGTCAACTTAGTTATTACCACTATAATTTCTTTTCTCAGAACCCATCAACCTATTGGGGATATTCTATATTCAAAGGTATTTTTACTTACCCTTATACCTTAGCACCGCCCAATATAATTGGTGAAAAGCATTTCGGAAGACCTGAAATGACTGCCGTAGTAAATATGTTTATGGAAGGATATACAGCATTTGGATATTTAGGAATTTTAATAGTTACATTATTATTTAAATTTCTTCTTAAAATAATCGATTACATATTTAAGTACAAAACTAGAGGTGATTTTATAGTTATAATTTTGTTTCTCGGTCTTTTTAATGTGTTAAATAGTACTTCGATTTTAACTTTATTAATAACTCACGGAATATTAATACTTATTGTTGTTACACTACTATATCCGTGGAAAAAAATGGAAAAAAAACTGACTCAATGATTAAAGTTTTAAATGGTCTAAGAGGCTATGCTGCTCTTTTTGTCGTATTGGCTCATCTTCCTCAAATAGGGGAGTATTCGTTAAGCCATATTTTTCAAAAATCTTTGGCTTTTACTAGAATTGCTTACATTTCAGTAGATATGTTCTTCATCTTAAGTGGCTTCTTGATAACTAGAAATTTGATCAAAGAAAAAAATAAGACAGGATCAATTTCGTTAGTTAAATTCTATAATAAAAGATTCTTAAGAATTTTTCCAATTTATTATATATCCATACTTTTTGTTTGGATATTTATAACAAGTAAAGACCTAGGTTACGTTGCAACTTATCTTTCAAATTATTTTTTTGCTTTTCATGAATATCCACATCCATTAAGACACACATGGTCTTTAGCGGTAGAAGAACATTTTTATATATTTTGGCCTGCGATTATTTTATTAATCAGTGATCATTTTATTAAGAAGTATTTAGCTTTTGTTACTATAGGGATAATTGGCTTTAGTGTAATTATGCTTTATAACTTATTTAGTATTGAGGAGGTTACTAATCTCATAGAAAAAAGTACAAACACTAGAATGTTATCGTTAATAGCAGGATCTATACTTGCATATCATGAAGACAAAATGAGGTCAATCTCAAAAACACTGCCTATTTTGTTTGTATCATTATTAGCATATAGTATTGCAATGTTGTCAAGACTTGTGCTGGACCCAGGATTTTTATATACGCTTATTCTCTATATATTTTCTTTCCTTGGTTGTTTTCTTTTGTTTATTTATGTACTTAATTTGGAAAATAAAAGTGGTTTTGCTAATAAAATTTTTGTAAATAAATTTATTATTTATTTAGGTTCTATAAGTTATGGATTATATTTATATCATTATATCATTTACTACTATTTCGGCATAACTAATGTACAGCTTGCCTTGGCAGGTAAAACTTTTGTAGCACCCATCCAAATTTTACTTCCATTTATTTTAAGTTTAATAATCCCTATTGTTTCTTTTAATCTTATTGAAAAACCTTTGCTTAAGCTTAAAAACAAATTATAACTTATAATAATGAAAAATAAAAAAATTCCATACATCTACATTATATTATGTACTTTCCTATTACTGAATTTTAAGCCTAAAGATAGGAAGGAAGTGATTCTTAAATACGTCAAAAATGAAAATACTATTAAAAATGCAGTATTTTTGGATTCGTCAAAAATTTCTGATATAGAATTGATTAATAAGAGATTAGTTGATTTAACTTCAAATATATCGAAAGGCATAACTCAAGATAATAAAAATATACCTTATACATTAGCACATCAGTTTTATATCCCTTTACTGTATGGAGCTAAAACAAAGAATGAAACTCTGAAAAAAAGCTTTGATAATTTAATGACATTTGAAAATGTTAATGCTATCATAAATTCTAATGTTTTAGATGATTTGAGTAAAAAAGTGTTTTGTTTTTTAGTAGCAGAGTATATTAGAAGTTATGGAACATCATCGTCAAATAATCAGAAAGTTTTTAATTTAATCAAAAATGAAACTCTAAATTATTGGAATGTAAAATCAGGTAAGGTATGGGCTGCAGAAAAAAATAATTTTAAAGGGGTAAAAGAAAGAATTTCATTCATTTTAACTGGAAAGGATAATGGTGAAATGTCTTTTTATAGAGCAATTACCGATCATGAACTTTTTGTATTAGGTTCTGGTGTAAGTTTAGCTCTTTCTGAAAAGAAAGGTAATGGGAAAATATCTCCAGAATTAGTTGATATTTCCAATACATTTTTTACAGTATTAAGTAAATTAACTGTCTTTAATAATGATGGAACTTGGCTAATGCAGCCTGATATTTGGAAAGACCATAGAGATTATAAGAATTCAAATAATAACAATAATCAAGTTTCTTGGGATACTTCACATTTTTCCCGATTCCCTGCTTTTCTCAATCTTTTGGATATTTATACAGGTAATAATAAGACCGATAATATTTTTGTTAAAAAACTTAAATTGGGATTGGCTAAACAATTTACTTCTCAAGTTGCATTGTATAATAAAAGTTCAAAAAAATACTCCTTTACTAATTATATCAATGGGGATAACAAGAATTATAGGGTTGGTTATAAAACAAACCAAAAAGGTTTTAGTGCATCTCAAAATTATGTTCATATATTTTATTCATGGTGGAAATTGTTAGATGACCCATCTATTAATAATATGTATGCCAATATATCTATCAATTTTTCTAAATATGAGAACGAAAATATACAGATTAAAAAATTGGCGGGATTTTACAAGCAGTTAATTGATTTAGATTTCCCTTAATTTTTTTTATTTAAAAGTGCATTTAAAAAAATGTTCTGTATATAAATTAATACTTATTTTTTTATTAATACCAAATACCTTATAGATGATTCTCCATATCGCAAACGATTTTAATTTAACTAAAGTACATAAAGAATTGTACTCTAATTTAGATATACTTGGTATTAAACAAAAAATATTTACACCATTACGAGTTGAAACCCAGATTGGAAGCAATCATTTTCCTTTTACTCAAGATGATTCTGAGTATATTTATTCTGATAGATTAAAAAAGTATCATAAAATTTTTTTTAATGAAAAAATAAATTTTTTATATAAAAGTTTAATCAGTAAAATTGATTGTAAACAAATCACTCTCACACATGCCACAACGTTATTTAGCGACGGGGCAATAGCATATCGATTGTTTAAGGATTATGGAATTCCTTATATAGTGGCAGTAAGAAATACAGATCTGAATATATATTTTAAGTATAGAAAAAATTTAATAGGTTTAGGAAAAAAAATATTGTTAAACGCTCAAAAAGTAGTTTTTATAAGTGATTCTAACAGGTTTTTTTTTAATAATCTCTCAACATTAAAAAATATTAAAAAAGTCATTGAAAATAAAAGTAAGGTTATTAATAATGGGATCGATGACTTTTGGCTTGATAATGTTCAGAAATTTAAAAAGAGAGATGAAGGTTCATTTAATTTTTTATTTATTGGAAGATTTGACAGTAACAAAAATGTAGAATTATTGATTGATGCCCTTAAAATATTTAAAAATTCCAGTAAAAATCCTGTCAAACTTAATCTTATTGGAGGTACAGGTAACAGGCATGACTCTGTTCTCAAGAAAATAGCTGGCCAAGATTGGATACAATATCATGGACAAATCTTCAGTAAAGAAGAGTTGAAAAATCATTATTCTGCAAATGATTTTTTTTCAATGATATCCCATACTGAAACTTTTGGTTTGGTTTATATGGAGGCTTTATCTCAGGGTTTACCATTATTATATACAAAGAACCAAGGGGTGGATCAGGCATTTACATTTAACTTTGGTAAGGCTGTCGATTCAAAAAAGATAAATAATATTGTTCTTCAATTAGAAGAGCTTTGTAGAAACGAATACCCTTTGATAAATGATATTGATTTTGAAGAATATAGATGGTCTAATATTGCAATTAAGTACTTAAAGATTTACAATGAAAACAATTAAGAAATACTATTTTTTATTATTATATCTGGTAAGGCTGCCACTCAACATCATTAAAAAAAATAAGATTCATCGTACTACGAGGATTTCCGATAACAATAAAATTTCGGGAAGTCACATCGGTAAATATTGTTACATAGCCTGTAATACTGTAATGAATAATGTAGATATTGGCAACTATTGTTCAATTGCTTCTGCTGTACAAATTGGAGGAATGGAGCACTCGTACTGGTGGAATTCTACTTCAACTTTCTTAAGTGAGCAATGCATCTCTAATAAACGAACAAAGATTGGATATGATGTATGGATTGCAGCAGGTGCTATTATAAAACAAGGAGTTACAATCGGAGAGGGTTCAGTAATTGGAGCTATGTCATTTGTAAATAAAGATGTTCCTCCTAATTCAATAGTTTTTGGTAATCCTGCGAAAGTTTATAAAGAAAGATTAAATCCTGAAACCTTTAAAAAATTAGTTGAATCAAAATTTTGGTTAGAAGAGCCATTAGCAGCAAAAAAAATATTAGACAGCATACAATGAACATCTTATACATTCATCAATATTTTCTTACTCCTCAGGAGCCAGGCGGAACCAGATCATACTGGCTTGCACAGGAACTGATAAAAAATGGGCATAAGGTGACGATGCTTACTTCATCAACAAAATTTGCAGAAGAAATCAAAGAAATCAATGTAGATGGAATTGAAGTAATCTATCTTAAGGAAGACTATGATCAAAACATGAGCATTGCTCGAAGGTTGAAAGCTTTCGTGAAATTCATGTATAAATCTTCGAAAATCGGTCTGATGCAAAAGAATATTGACTTAGTGATTGCAACCTCTACGCCGCTAACCATTGGTATTCCTGCACTTGTCTTAAAATGGTTAAAGAAAAAACCCTTTGTTTTTGAAGTAAGAGATCTCTGGCCGGAAGTGCCTATTCAGATGGGTGCCATTAAAAATAAATGGATCATTAAAGCGACCCGTTCGCTCGAAAAGCTTATTTATAAAAATGCATCCCATGTCATTGCTTTGTCACCGGGAATGCAGGATGGAGTTTTACAGTATATACCCAAAGAAAAGACATCCATGATTCCCAATATGGCGAAGATGGACGAATTTTGGCCCAGAGAAAAAAATAATGTGCTCATGGAGAAACTCGGGCTTCAAAAAGATTCTTTTAAAGTCGTGCATTTTGGCTCGTTGGGCTTAGCTAACGGCGCTTACACTATTATTGAGTCAGCAAAGTTATTAAGAGAAAATAAGGATATAGAGTTTTTATTTGTTGGCGGAGGTTCTACAGAACAAGAACTTATAGACGAAGTACAAAAACATAATTTAGAGAACGTTAAATTTTTAGGGAAGTTCCCGATGAAAGATGTCTCAGAAATTGTCAATTTTTCTGATGTTTCTCTGATCTCTTTCTTAGATCTTCCGATCCTTTATACAAATTCACCAAATAAACTTTTCGATTCCCTTTCGGCAGGTAAGCCTATTATCGTTAATTCGGCAGGATGGACGAAAGCAATTGCTGAAGACTATCGTTGCGGATATTATGTGAATCCGAAAATTCCACAGGAACTTGCAGACAAGATATTGTTTTTACAGAGTAATCCAGGTATTTTAGCGGAGATGAGTGTCAATTCGAGAATGTTGGCAGAAACAGTATATGATAAATCCATTTTATGCAAACAATTTGTACAAGTGATTGAAAATGTTTCGGATAATCTTAAAGGCTAATTATATAGAATATGCTTTACAGAAAATACTTGAAAGAGGGCTTTTGACTTTTTGGTGCGTTTTTAGGGGGTTAGTCATATTATAAAAATTGAGCATCATGAGTTCGAAGGCTACATAACAACAGCACCTTTTTCTTTAAAGGTTTTATTGAATGGAAAGCATCGGTTTATGTAAGAACATTTTGAGGTAATACGTGTTTCCTCATCCGGCAAGAGCTACCTGAAGTAAAAAATGAAGAAGAAGTGATTGCGATTAATATGTAACGTAAAAATAACACCAATTAAAGATATTATTTCACTTGAAGTACTTATGAATTTTTGAAAAATGAAAATGGTACAATCGTTCCGGCTAAAGATACAGAAGATCTTAAAAAAGCAATGGAACGAATGTTATCGGATTCTGATTATTATTATAAACTAAAAAATAATTCCCGCCCAATGATTGAGTCTCGTTATGAGCAGTCAGTAGTCTGGAACGCCCTTTTGGGTGAATATAAAAAACTAATCAAAGAGAAAAATTTTTGTGAATGAGTTGTTTATTTGAAGGGTATTTTAATTTCTTCTATTGAGTCTTCGAAACTTAATATGTAAGGTTTAAAACTCACTGTAAGCTTTTCAAACAATAAAAATATCCCGATCAAAGTCGGGATGTTTTTTATAAAGTATAATATTTTCATTCCTATTTATGTTCTGTTGCTGTTATAATTTTTATTGTTTTGCTGCGAAACTCCGTGAAAATTATTGTAGGTATGATAAAGATCTTTAAAATAATAATCTGTATCACTGTATTTTTCATTTGTTACAACTTGAGAAACTGAATCTACAGATTCGTAAATATAGTGCTGCTTGACAACATTCTTTTTTTTCTTGCAGTAACAGTATAAATGATCTTGTTTAATATGTTCATCTAAACTCATTGTAATGATCTCGGTATTCTCAAGCTTCGTTGCTTTTTCAAACGTGCTTTGATCTAACGTAAAAAAAGGCTCACCATGATAAAAGAAATGATCAATAATATCAGAATGACTGTTGTATTTTTTATCTGAAGGTGTAGCAGAGTGGTAACCGTTACATTCTGTACAAAAAGCTATTTTAATTTGTATTGACATAAAATTATAATTTGGTGTACCCTCAACATATCGAAATTTGTGCCAATTATAATGGGTATGAAGTTTACAAAATATTTTGTGTTCATTATTAACATTGATATTTTATCCAATTGGTTAATTTTTAATACCTTTAAACTCGCAATCGTAAAAGTTTTAAAATTATTATTTATGAAGATGAAACCATTAACCCTGATCGTAGCATTAATTTTTCAACTTATAAGTCTGAATGTATTTTCGCAGAAACATTCTCATTTAAATTCTTTACTGAATAAAAATTCAGAATTTATTTTTCCGCAAACACCGGATAAGATTTCGAAAGTTTTACGTGCAAAAGCTGTCTTCTATGAAGATGCTAATGATGAGAAATATGCTAAATGGCTTACTAAATCTGGATTAGAGCTGTATTGCAGTATCGGGAAAAATAATGTGATCAGTGAAATGTTTTTCGATATTCCCGACGATAAGTTTGTGATTGCAGAAGGTTTGCCTTTCGGTTTGGCAATAAACAAAACGACACTGCAGGAAAGTAAAGTTAAATTCAGTAAATATGGAGCCAAAGTCGAAAAGTTGAATGATGATAGTATGTATTCAGGTGGCTCAAAGTTAATATTCAAAAAAGGCGAACATTATTCTACATTGCTTTTTGACAACAAAAATATCTTAAAATCGTTAGGAATTACAAAAGAACTCATTGATCCTGCTGCCAATTAGTAGATAGTTTTTACATTCAATTTCTTGTTTCCAAATTTTACATTAGAAATATTTAATGTAATCCATTATCTTACTTTTACTCAAACTTTTCCTAATCGTTTTTTCTTTATATTGAGTAAATTATGCAACATGAAAGAGCAGGATGCTGTAAGTTCTTAAAATTTCTATTTTTATAAAAATGAAATGAAAGATAATTTTCTTCAATAAAGAAAATTACTGTTGCTGATTTTAGATTTTATAATTTAATCATAAAAATCGGCTCATTGAGCATTAAAATTAAATTATGAAGCGTCAAAATAAATCCAACTTCTTATTATCCCTGTTTGCTGTTTTCTTATTTTCATCTAAGGTAAAAAGCCAGGACAAATTCCCCGACGGAACCGCCATTCCAAAATGGTTTAAAGAAAATAAACCCACAGATATCAATAAATTAGGCAAAAAATATATCCTTACTCAAAATGGAATCAAGAACGACAGTACGGTTCTTCAGACGAAACAAGTTCAGAATCTGATTGATTTGGCTGCGAAAAACGGAGGTGGAGTAATCATCGTACCAAAAGGAACATTTCTAATAAGTTCGATTTTCTTTAAACAGGGAACGCATTTGCATTTAGAAAACGGAGCCAAATTGAAAGGAAGTGATGATATTAATGATTTTCCGGTTGTCACAACAAGAATGGAAGGTCAGACAGTTAAATATTTTCCGGCTTTAATCAACGCAGACGGATTGGATGGCTTCACGATTTCCGGAAAAGGAACTTTGGACGGAAATGGACTTCGTTTCTGGAAATCTTTCTGGAAAAGACGCGAATGGAATCCCAAATGCACCAATATGGACGAAATGAGACCGAGAATTATCTACGTTTCAAATTCTAAAAATGTTCAGATTGAAGATATTACGGTGAAAAATTCACCATTCTGGAGTACGCATTATTACAAATCTCAGTTTGTTAAATTACTAAATTTAACGATTCTTGCACCAAAAGAACCGGTAAAAGCACCAAGTACAGACGCTGTTGATATTGATGCGTGTTCAAATTTCCTGATTAAAAATTGTTATATGTCGGTAAATGACGATGCCATCGCTTTGAAAGGTGGAAAAGGTCCAAAAGCCGATGTTGACCCAAATAACGGAGAAAATAGAAATATTCTGATTGAAGACAATACTTTTGGGTTCTGTCATTCTGTTTTGACTTGCGGTAGCGAATCAATTCACAATTATAATGTGCTTTTGCGTAATTCTAAAGTGAAAGACGCATCAAGATTATTACACTTAAAAATGCGTCCGGATACCCCTCAGCACTACGAATATGTAACGGTAGAAAATATTACAGGAAATGTAAAAACCTTTATTTACGTTAAAGGTTGGAATCAGTTTTTTGATTTGAAAGGCGAAGCAAGACCGAAAAAAGGATTAGCAAATAACATTACAGTCAGAAACATTGATTTAAGTTGCGAAACAGCTTTCTCTATTGAAAAATCAGATTTGTTTGATTTAAAAGATTTCACTTTTGAAAATTTTAAAATCAAAGCATTAAAACCTGAGATGGAAAACCTGAAAAATATTGAGAACTTAAAACGAAAAAATCTTAAAGTAGAGCAAGTTGCTTCTCTAAGCCAATCTTACGATAAAAAAGACGATTCTGATATTTCTGCTAAATGAGTTTTTTTTCCAAAATATTCGTTCTGTTATGCTTTTGCTCACAGTTTCTGCATTCTCAGTCTAAGGAAATCCAATTCCTGAGCGGAACAGATTCTGAGCATACCAAAGAATGGGATTTTTGGATAAATGGTGGAAGAAAATCAGGAAGTTGGAACAAAATTCAGGTTCCCTCACAATGGGAACAGCAGGGTTTCGGCTCATACAATTACGGTCGGGATTATGTAACCTACGGCAAAAATTTTAAGTTTAATGATGAAGTAGGTCTTTACAAATATAAATTTTCAGTCCCAAATTCTTGGAAAGCAAAATCAGTAAATATCGTTTTCGAAGGTTCTATGACGGACACCGAAGTTAAAATCAACGGACAGTCAGCCGGAGCCATTCATCAGGGTGCTTTTTATGAATTTAAATATAATATTTCCGACAAAATACTTTTCGGAAAAGAAAATATTCTGGAAGTCAAAGTTTCCAAAATGTCTGCAGATAAATTGGTAAACAATGCAGAACGTCTCGCAGATTATTGGGTTTTAGGTGGAATTTTCCGTCCGGTTTATTTGGAAGCCAATCCAAAAGAAAATATTTCTTTTACGGCAATTGACGCCAAAGCAGACGGAACTTTCCGTTCTAATATTCATTTAAAAGGAGTCAATTCTGTCAACAATTTGAAAGTTGAATTATTTGATGCTGAAAATAATCTAGTTGGAGAATCTCAGGTTCAAATTCAAAAAGGCGATACTTTAAAAATGATTCAGTTTGCCATTAAACATCCAAAACGTTGGACCGCCGAAACGCCCAATCTTTACAAAGCCAAATTCACTTTAAATAAAAACAGAAAAACAATTTTTCAATCTGAAGAAAAATTCGGTTTCCGAACGATAGAAATCAAAAAAGGCGACGGAATTTACATCAACGGTACCAAAATCAAAATGAAAGGCATCAACCGTCACGTTTGGTGGCCGGAAACTGGGCGTGCTGTTACAGAAAACATCGATTTGATGGATGTTCAGCTCATTAAGGAAATGAATATGAATGCCGTTCGCTGTTCGCATTATCCGCCCAATAAATCGTTTCTAAAAATTTGCGATTCGCTCGGTTTGTACGTTTTGGATGAACTCGCTGGCTGGCAGAAGAAATATAGCACCGAAGTAGGAAAAAAGCTCGTGAAAGAAATGGTTACGAGAGATGCAAACCATCCGTCAATCATTTTCTGGAGCAACGGAAATGAAGGCGGACATAATTTTGATTTAGATTCAGAATTTGCAAAATATGACTTGTCAAACCGTCCTGTGATTCACGCGCATCATAAGCCTGGAAATGCTTTCAACGGAATCGACTGCAATCATTACGAAGATTATTACAGCACCAAAAAAATTCTTGAAGGTGAAAATATTTATATGCCAACCGAATTTCTGCACGCGCAGGACGACGGCGGTGGCGGAACTTCTCTCGCCGATTATTGGGAACTTCACTGGAATTCCAAAAAAGGTGCAGGCGGTTTTCTTTGGGCGTTCGCAGATGAAGGTTTGGTACGGACGGATTTTAATAATCAAATCGATGTCAATGCCATCAACGCTCCTGACGGAGTTTTGGGTCCGCATCGTGAAAAAGAAGCAAGTTTTTACGCCATCCGGGAAATTTACAGTCCGGTAAAAATTGATTTAAAAACGTTGCCGGATGATTTTAATGGAGCCATTTCAGTTGAAAACCGATATCATTTTACGAATTTAAATGAATGTCAGTTTGAATGGAAAATGGTCAAATTTAAAACACCATTTTCGTCAGAATTCGGTTTTGATGTAATTAAAACTGGAAAAGCGGAATCGCCAAATATTAAACCAACAGAAAAAGGGAATATCAATCTAAATCTTCCTTCAAACTGGAAAGAAAATGAAGGATTATTATTAACGGCAACAGATTCTTTCGGAAAAGAAATTTACACCTGGACGTGGAAAATTAAAAATAATGCTGAGATTTCAAGACATTTTTCAAAATCATTAATTAAAGAATTTCCGGTTTCAGTTGTAGAAAATGATTCATTATTCATTTTAAAAGCAGAAGAAAAAGAATTCTCAATTGGGAAGAAAGACGGATTGTTAAAATCTGTGATTTTAGATAAAAAAGGCAAGAAAATGTCTTTCAAAAACGGACCGATTTTCGTGAATGGAAAAATGGAATTAGCATCTATAAAGTCATTTACTAAAGGACAATCTCAGAACATAGAAGCAACGTATAAAAACGGAAATAAAATCATCTGGGAACTCAATCCCGACGGGATTTTAGAATTAAATTATGAATATTCGCTCTCAGGAGATTATCAGTTTGCAGGTATAAGTTTCGATTATCCCGAAAACTACGTAATCAACGCAAAGTGGCTGGGCAAAGGACCTTATCATGTTTGGAAAAATCGAACGCAGGGACAGACTTATAACGTTTGGCAAAATTTAAAAAACTCAACCAGAACCGGACAGTCACCGTGGGTTTATCCTGAATTTAAGGGGTATTTTGATGATATTTCCTGGTTACAGCTCGATACTGCTGAAGGAAAAATAACCGTCGGAACTAAAGAAGAAAAAATGTTCGTAAGACTTTTCGATTTTTATGGGATTTACGGTGCAGAAGGTTATCCGAAATTACCGAACGGAAATATTTCTTTCCTCGATGCAATTCCACCGCTGGGAACTGTTTTGGCGTTTAACATCAATGATAAAACCGAAACTTTAGGTCCTGAAAGCGAACTGAATCACGTAAACGGAACCTTCAAAAGAACATTATATTTCTATTTCGGATTACCTGATTTGGGCGATGAAAATAGGCAGTTTACAATGCCAAAAGAAAATATTTTAACAGATTAATCATGAAAAACAGATTCTCATTTTTAATAGTTTTAGTCTGTTCAATACTTTTTGGACAACAAACCCGATTCAAATTTGATTTTGGCGGAAAAAGAGTGCAGAAAGATTATATTTCCATCACCGAAAATTCAAAATTTGATAAGAAAATTGGGTATGGATTTATGGATATTTCCAGTTTAAAATCAATTGACAGAGGCGGAAATGTTTTGACGGGAGATTTTATTACAAGCGATAAACCGTTCTATTTTTCGGTGGTTCTTCCTGAAGGAAATTATGATGTTCAATTAAATCTTGGCGATTCTAAAGCAACTTCCGAAACAACAGTTCGTGTAGAAAACCGCCGTTTAATGCTGAATGATGTTAAAACAAAACAAGGCGAAATCGTTGAAAAACAAATTACCGTTCACGTCAAAGACAGCATTATCCGAAATCAGAATGGAGTTCAAATTGGAATCGTAAAATTAAAGCCAAGAGAAACAAAATATTTGCATTGGGACAATCTATTGACGATTGAATTTAATGATAAAGCTCCGAAAGTTTGTTCGGTCATCATTCAACCCAACAAAACAGCAACAACCATTTATTTAACAGGAGATTCAACAGTTGTCGATGCTCAATATGAACCTTGGGCGTCTTGGGGACAAATGCTACCGTATTTTTTCGTTCCGAATGAAGTCGTGATTGCCAATTACGCCGAAAGTGGAGAAACCTTAAAAGCCTTCGAAGACCGCCATCGAATTGATAAAATCTGGAATAAAATAAAATCTGGAGATTATCTTTTCATTCAGTTTGGACATAACGACCAAAAAGCTGGCAACAGTACAAAATCTGGTTACAGAAAAAGATTAAAAGCTTGGATTTTAAAAGCCAAAGAATTAGGAGCAATTCCAGTTCTAGTCACTTCTATGAACCGCAGAGTTTTTGATGAAAATAATAAAATCGTCAACAAATTAGATGATTTTCCGGACGCAATGCGAGAAATTGCGAAAGAAGAAAAGGTGTATTTAATAGACTTAAATGCGATGAGCAAAACACTTTTCGAAGCGATGGGACCTGAAAATTCCAAGAAAGCATTTGTGTATTATCCAGCCAATTCTTATCCCAATCAAAAAGAAAATTTGGCGGATGATACTCATTTTAATCCTTATGGTGCTTACGAATTGGCAAAATGCGTCGTGAAATCCATTGTTGACCAAAAGTTGCCTTTAAGCAAATATATATCGAAAAATTATAAAGGTTTTGACCCTAATAAACCAGATGCAGTAGAAGATTTTCGTTGGCCCGAAAGTGTTTACATGGAATCTTTAAAACCAGATGGAAATTAGATAATGTATAATTATTTTAAAACTTCACTAAATTATTCGCTTTAGGGTCTGGGAAATAATTTTGATGAAATTAAATTTAAAAAGATTATGAAATTTAAAAATATCATAAAACTCAGTGTCATCTGTTTTGCCTTCGGAAATCTCTCCGCACAAAATCCATGGCCAACAGTTACCGAGACCGCAAAACCGTGGACACGTTGGTGGTGGATGGGAAGTGCCGTTGACGAAAAAGGTTTGGATAAGCAGTTAACAACGCTTTCAAAATCAGGGTTTGGTGGAGTAGAAATTGTTCCGATTTATGGAGCCAAGGGTTTTGAAAAAAAATACCTCAATTATCTTTCTCCGGAATGGATGAAAATGCTTCAATTCACGACCAACAAAGCAAAAAGTCTGAATATGGGTGTCGATATGTCAGTCGGAACGGGTTGGCCAATTGGTGGACCGCAAGTCAGTGAAAATGATGCGGCGACCAAGATGATTATTCAGACTTACGAGATCCAACCGAATGAAAAATTCTCAGAGAAAATTGTTCTGAAAGATGAAAAACAGAAGAATTTAAAAACAATAAAACTTGATATTGTAACCGCTTACAATGATAAAAATGAAGCACTTGTTTTAACGGATAAAATCAATTCAGACGGAACTTTAAATTGGAAGCCAACCTCTGGAAAATGGATGATTTATGCCATTTTTGTAGGTAAAACTTTGCAAAAAGTAAAACGTGCTGCTCCAGGCGGAGAGGGTTATACTTTAGACCACTTTTCGCCTAATGCTACAAAAGATTATTTGAAAACTTTCGATAAAGCTTTTGGCAATTCCAATTACGGAATCCGTTCTTTCTTTAATGACAGTTACGAGGTTTACAACGCTGACTGGACACCTGATTTTAAAGAGGAATTTCAAATAAGACGAGGTTACGATTTAAGTCCGTACATAAAGTATCTGGTGGGCGATGAAGAAAGTGAAACCGCAGGAAGAATAAAATCCGATTACAGAGAAACGCTGAGTGAGCTGATTTTGAATCGTTTTGCGCAGGATTTTACAAATTGGGCGAACTCCAAAAACTCCAAAAATACCAATCAGGCACACGGTTCGCCAGGGAATTTGCTGGATTTATATGCAGCAGTTGACATTCCCGAATCTGAAACTTTTGGAAGCACACCGTTCGATGTTGTTGGTTTGAAAAGAGATACCGCAGACATTCAGAAAGCTGATGTTCCGGACATTAATATGTTGAAATTTGCCTCGTCGGCAGCGAATGTGACGGGCAAAAAGTTAATTTCAAACGAAACTTTTACGTGGCTGACAGAACATTTCAAAACCTCTTGGTCACAGGCAAAACCGGAGGTAGAGCAGGTGTTTTTGTCGGGTATCAACCACGTTTTTTATCACGGAACGACCTACACTCCGGCTGATGTAAAATTTCCGGGCTGGCTGTTTTATGCATCCACCAATTTCGTTCCTGAAAACAGTTTGTGGTCACATTTAACGGGATTAAATTCTTACGTGGCGAGAACTCAAAGTGTTTTGCAGAGCGGAAAATCGGATAATGAACTGTTGGTTTACTGGCCGGTTTACGACCAATGGGCAAATCCGAAAGGGAAAGATGTAGCTTTCAAAATTCATAATATTGAAAAATGGTTACAGCCGACTGAGTTTCATAAAAACCTCGATAAATTGGGCAAATCCGGATATTCTCTGGATATGGTTTCCGACAAAATGATTAGTGAAGCGAAATTGGATCATCAAAATATTCAGGTCTCAAAAGATGGAGGCTCATACAAAGTGCTCATTATCCCTCAACTTGATTATTTACCGCAATCTACGTTGAAAAATATTTTAAATTTGGCTCAAAACGGCGCATCCATCATATTTCAGAACGAACCGAAAAATATCCCGGGATTTTTTAAAGCGGACAAAAGAAAGACTGAACTGCAATCTTTGTGGAAATCAATTCCTTTTCAGCAAAATGGAAATGTAAAGTCAGCAACATTTGGAAAAGGAAAAATTATCTTGACTTCGGATGTTGAAAAAGGTCTGGAATTTTTAAAAATAGAGAGAGAAAAATTAACTGATTATGGATTGAAATTCGTGAGAAGACAGTTCGATGGCGGAAAATATTATTATATTGTCAATCATACTTCTAAGGAAATTAATCAAAATATTCCACTCAATTTTATTGGAAAGCAAGTCGCTTTGATGAATCCTGAAAATGGAAAATCTGGAATCGCTAAAACTGAAGACAATTCAGTGAAGATTCAGTTGAAATCTGGAGAATCAATCATTATAAAAACGTCTGAGACAGCAGATAATTCACTTGAGAATTGGAAATATATTGAAAAAACTGATGCTCCAATTGTTTTAAATCAACCTTGGCAATTAACTTTTAAAGAAGGCGGTCCCGAACTTCCGAAATCAAGAATTTTAACAAAACCTCAACCTTGGACGAATTTCAAAGATGCTTCAACACAAAGTTTTTCAGGAACGGGAGTTTACACCACGACTTTAAAGTTAAAGAAAAGCAAGGCCGACGATTATCAGCTGAAATTTGATAAACTCTACGAAAGCGCAAAAGTAATTGTCAACGGTCAGGAAGCCGGAATTGTCTGGAGCAATCCGTTTGAAATCAACATCGGAAAATACCTGAAAAAAGGGAAAAATACAATCCAGATTGAGGTCAATAATTTGATGGCTAACCGAATCCGATATATGGACCAAAATAAAATCGAATGGCGAAATTATCACGAAATTAACTTTGTGAATATTAACTATAAACCTTTTGACGCATCTAATTGGAAAGTTCAGCCTTCCGGTTTGGATGGCGAAATTCAATTAATCCCAATTCATTATTCAAAATAAAAATTAATTATGACTAAAAATATCATAAAATCATTCGCTTTAGGAACTTTGCTGACCGTTAGTTTTGCTAATGCTCAAAAGAAACCAAAAGTTGTTTTAGATAATTATTTCAACAACGAAAAAAGAGAAAATAAAGAAACCAAAGCCTTGGAATCTTGGCATTATACGTGGAATGACACCACCAACGGGGGATTTTCTTTGTTGGGTGAAATCTTCCAAAAACAAGGTGCTGAGATCACTACGTTGACTACAGCGCCAGCAAAAAAAGATTTGAAAAACGCCAATATTTATATTATCGTTGATGCAGATGTCGATAAAGAAGCATACGGCGGAAAAGCCAATTTAGTCGATGCTAAATCTATTAAAAACCTTGTAAAATGGGTTGAAAAAGGAGGTGTTCTGGTTTTATTGAGCAACGACAAGGGGAATTCTGAGTTTGAAAATTTCAATAAACTGGCAGAAAAATTCGGAATTCATTTCAATGAAGATAGTTACAACCGAGTTCAAAAAAGGGAATTTGAGCAAGGAAAAGTGATGGTTCCGGCAGGAAATGAAATTTTCTCGCAACAAAAATTATATATGAAGGAAGTGGCGACGATTTCCGTAAAAAGTCCCGCAAAAGAATTGCTCTCTGCGGAAGGTAAAAACATCGCTGCCATTGCAAAAATAGGTAAAGGAACTGTCTTCGCATTGGGCGACCCGTGGTGTTATAACGAGTATATCGATGGCAAAAAATTGCCCGCAGATTTCACGAATTATCAGGGAACCGAAGAATGGGTAAAATGGTTATTGAAGCAGATTTCTGTAAAATAAGTCAGAGCGTGCAATCGGTTGAGCAGCTTTTCCGCCTTCCACTCCCAATCTTTTTTGCAAGAAGATTTCAACTAATTGAACCCAAGGACCACGCAAAAAAGGATTTCCGTTCAAGTCGGGCTGCGAGAGATTCAAAATTTTAAATCTTGACAAAGATAAAATTCAATAGGAACGAGCTTTAGCCGAAACTTATAAAATACGATTTGCCATTCTTTCAATAATATAGATTTATGAAAATCAAATACATATTCATTACATCCGCCATTTTTCTTTCGCAAACATTCTTTGCGCAAAGACAAATGGAATATTTAAAACGTGGAATTGTTGCAATTCCAGCAGAATCAGGCGTTTTTGTAAGTTGGCGTTTGCTCGGAACAGAAGCTCAAAATACTCATTTTGATTTGTATCGAACTGAAAATAATCAGACTAAAAAACTTAATGAAAAACCATTAATTCAGGAAACCAATTTTTTAGATAAAACCGCAGACAAAGGAAAAAACTATACCTATTTCGTTAAATCAAATACAAAGAATCAAGGGGTAGATAATGATGTCGCAAAATATACAGCCAATCAGAAACCCTATTTTTCTATTCCGTTAAAAACACCAATTGGCTATACACCGAATGATGCTTCTGTTGCAGATTTGGATGGTGACGGAGAATATGAAATCATCCTTCATCAGACGGGAAGGTCAAAAGACAACAGCCAAAAAGGAGAAACTGACCCGCCGATTATTCAGGCTTATAAAATGGATGGAACGTTTTTGTGGGAGATTAATTTAGGCAAAAACATCAGGGAAGGAGCGCACTACACACAGTTTTTAGTCTATGATTTAGACCAGGACGGAAAAGCAGAAATTGTAATGAAAACTGCCGATGGAAGCAAAGACGGAAAAGGAAAGATCATTGGTGATGCAACAAAAAATTACGTGAACGAAAACGGAATGATTCTCTCCGGGCCGGAATTTCTGACGGTTTTTAATGGCGAAACTGGTGAAGAAATTAATAAGGTAAACTATCAGGTTCCAAGGTTTGCAGGTAGTTTAAATCCAACCGCAGAACAAATGACTGAAACGTGGGGTGATGCCAAAGGAAACCGGATAGATAGATTTTTAGGAGCAGTTGCTTATCTCGATGGAAAAAATCCGAGCGTGATTCTATCGAGAGGTTACTATACCAGAACGGCAATTGCAGCCTGGGATTATAAAGATAAAAAACTTAGCCTTCGGTGGCTTTTCGATACGGAAAGTTCGGAAGAAAATAAAAAATACCGCGGACAGGGAAATCATAATCTGAGCATCGCAGATGTTGATAACGACGGAAAAGACGAAATTATCTATGGCGCAATGACTGTCGATGACAATGGAAAAGTATTGAACAGTACAGGTTACGGTCATGGTGATGCTTTACATGTTGGAGATTTAGACCCAAGCAATCCGGGATTGGAAATTTTTGATATTCAGGAAAGATTTGATGATGCCGGAGCACATTTCAGAGATGGAAAAACAGGAAAAGTTCTTTGGAAATTACCGTCAACAGTTTACAGTGCGGCAAGTAAATTTCAAGGTCCTGGAAGAGGTTTGTCTTTAAATATCGACCCTCGTTATGAAGGTTCAGAATCTTGGGCTGCGGGTGCCGGCTTGAAAGGTATTTATAATGCCAAAGGAAAAAAAATAAGTGAGAAAAATCCCCCTGCCAATATGGGAATTTATTGGGACGGTGATTTTTTAAGCGAAATTTTAGATGGCACTGTTATTTCAAAATGGGACTGGAAAAAAGAAAAATCAAATGTTATATTTGATGCCAAAGATTTCCAATGTGAATCGAATAACGGAACCAAGAAAAATCCGTCTTTAGTGGCAGATTTATTTGGAGACTGGCGTGAAGAAGTGATGTACAGAACAGCCGATAATCAGGAATTGAGAATCTTCAGCACAACGATTCCGACAAAACACAGATTGTATACTTTAATGCATAATCCGCAATATCGTTTGAGCATCGTTTGGCAAAATGTAGGTTACAATCAGCCTCCGCATACCGATTATTATTTGGATGAATCGGTTAAAGAAATGCCAAAACCGAATATTACTACAGTTAATCCCAACAAATAAATTATTTATGAAAATCAAATTTATTATTCCGCTTCTTGCATTGGTCGTATTTTTAGGAGTTTCATTCCAAAAACTTCAGGATAAGCCTGTTCTTTATATTATCGGCGATTCCACGGTGCAAAATGGTTCGGGCAAAGGTTCTGATTCGCTTTGGGGATGGGGAAGTTTTATGAATTTATATTTTAATACAGATAAAATTGAAATTCAGAACCATGCAAAAGGTGGAAGAAGCAGTCGTACTTTTATTACAGAAGGCCGTTGGGATTCGATTATGAAAACCATAAAAAAAGGTGATTATGTTTTAATGCAGTTTGGTCATAACGATGGTGGTGAATTGGCAGATACTTTGCGTGCAAGGGGATCAATTAAAGGAATTGGAGAGGAAACAAAAGATATTTACAATCCAATACGAAAAGTAAATGAAACCGTTTATACTTACGGATATTATATGAGAAAATATGCAAACGAGGCTAAATCCAAAGGTGCAATTCCTATCATCGTTTCACCAGTTCCAAGAAATAAATTTGATGGTAAAGGTAAAATTGAAAAAGATCAATATGGAATTTGGGCGCAGGAAGTTGCCAAACAAACTGGTGCTTATTTTTTAGATTTAAATACAATGGTCATCGAAAAATATGAAAAAATGGGCGCTGAAAAAGTAAATGCATTCTTCCCAAAAGATCATACACATACCAATGAAGCGGGAGCAATTTTAAACGCAGAATTAGTAACGAAAGGAATTAAGCAATTGAAAGGTTGCGAACTTAAAAATTATATAAAATAAAATTGAATTATATGAAGAAACTTTTAACAGCAAGCTTTTTTGCACTAATCGTCGGAGGGATGACTTCCTGTTCGGTTCAAAAACAAGGCTCTGAAAGTAAGGTTGAACTTCCCAATAAAACCCAGGTATTGGAAGTTTCACGTAGGGCAAATCAGTATTTTATGAATAAGTGGCCGGATCCGGGTAAAGAAATTGTGGGCAAAAAAGTATGGCCAAGCAATCTTTGGACCCGTGCAGTTTATTACGAAGGTTTGATGGCTTTATATTCAGTAGATCCCAAAAAAGAATATTATGATTATGCGGTAGATTGGTCACAAAAGCACAATTGGGATATGATGCGTGGAACATATACCCGAAATGCTGATCATCAGGCTTGCGGGCAGACTTATATCGATCTTTATGAAATTGACGGCAAGAAGCATCCTGAGAGAATTAAGTTTGTAAAAGCTTCTATGGACAGCATGATTGCAACCAAACAAGTTGATGACTGGTGGTGGATCGATGCAATGCAAATGTCGATGCCGATTTTTACAAAGTTGGGTAGAATCACTGGTGAGCAAAAATATTTCGATAAAAATTACGAAATGTACGCTTATACCAAATACAAGCACGGAGGAAATGGTTTGTACAATCCAAAAGATAAAATCTGGTGGAGAGACAAGAGTTTTGTTCCGCCTTATAAAGAACCGAATGGTGAAGATTGCTATTGGAGCAGAGGAAACGGCTGGGTAGTTGCTGCGTTGGCAAAAACATTGCACGATACGCCAAAATCTGATCCTCATTACAAAGAATATCTACAGGATTATAAAGACTTGTTGGCAGCATTGTTACCGATTCAGAGAGAAGATGGTTTTTGGAATGTAAGTTTGCATGACCCAACAAATTTTGGAGGAAAGGAGATGACAGGAACTGCACTCTTCGTATACGGAATGGCATATGGAATCAATAACAATCTGATTGATAAAAAAACATATTTACCGGTTGTTGTTAAAGCCTGGAATGCTATCGTAAAAGATTCGGTTCAGCCAAACGGATTTTTAGGTTGGGTACAGGGAACGGGAAAAGAGCCTAAAGACGGTCAACCTTTAGCCATTGATAAAGTTCCGGATTTCGAAGATTATGGATTAGGTTGTTTGTTACTGGCAAGCAGCGAGGTTTATAAACTTAAGTAAGCTTTTTAAAATAAAGATAAGACTTAATAATGAAAATTGTTAAGTCTTTTTTATTTACAGGAATCAAATAAATAGAGTTAAATAGACCTGAATAAATATCTGAAAATTTGAATAAAGTTAATTTTTGGTAAATACTATAAAATTTGAAATTAATTAAAATTAGTATAACTCACAATATTTTAGTGTATTAGGTATTTATTGTTCATCATTACAAAAAGTCTTATTTTTTCCAGGATTTTAAGCATGACACTACAAGATGCGCAATCGATTCCATCTTGGTAATTTTCAAATTCAATACATAAGATAAATTATGAATGCATTATTAGGAATTTTATTTCATTTCTTAGGAGGGTTTTCTTCGGGAAGTTTTTATTTACCATACAAAAAAGTAAAAGGCTGGTCTTGGGAAACATTTTGGCTGATAGGAGGAGTTTTCTCTTGGATTATCGTTCCGCCACTGGCAGCATTTCTTACCATTCCGGGATTTTGGGATATTATTCAGAATGCGACTTCATCAATCTTAGGATTAACGTTTTTATTCGGTGCTCTTTGGGGAATCGGAGGCTTTATGTATGGTTTGGGCGTTCGTTATTTGGGGGTAGCGTTGGGTAGCAGCATCATGTTGGGACTTACCATGGTCATCGGCTCGCTCGTTCCTTCTATTTATTATGAATTTTCTCCGCAAACAGGAAAAGATAATATCGGTCTGATGATGTCGACGTCATGGGGACAGATGGTTCTGTTAGGACTTTTTGTATGTGTTATCGGAATTATCATCAGCGGAAAAGCTGGGGTAATGAAAGACAAAGAACTTCAAACCGATTCTATCGATCCTCATGGTACGGAAGTGAAGACAGAATATAAATTTGGTTTAGGATTAATTGTTGCGATTATTTCCGGGGTTTTGAGTGCTTGTTTTAATTTCGGCTTGGAAGCTGGAAAACCGATGGCAATTATTGCTAATGAGGCATGGAAAGTGGCAAATCCGGGACAGGGAGAATTCCTTTTTCAAAATAATGTAACGTATGTTGTCGTGCTTTGGGGCGGAATGGCGACGAACCTAATCGGTTGTCTTTATCTTTCATTTAAAAATAAATCGTACACAGATTATACCAAGAAAAATGTACCAGTTGTAAAAAATATCATCTTTTGTGCACTTGCCGGAACGATGTGGTTTTTACAGTTTTTCTTCTACGGAATGGGAGAAAGCAAAATGGGGAACGGACCAAGTTCATGGATTTTACACATGGCATTTATCATTTTGATCGCCAATTTGTGGGGAGTTATTATCAAAGAATGGAAAGGAGTTTCCAAAAAAACAATTTCTACCATTGTTGTCGGGATGATCGTAATGTTCGTTTCTATTTTAATTGTAGGTTACGGAAATTCTTTAAGATAATTTCAATTTATACTTTTTATCCAATCATATAGTTGAGAGTTATGATAACTCTTGTAAGGTACTGAAAGAAAATCAGTGCCTTTTTTTATTGTTAATAAGGATTTTTTTCAAACAGCATTTGGGGAGTTATTATTGATTTTACTAATTCATTAAAACTTATGAATTTTAAATTTTATTCTAAGTATTGTGATTAAATTGTTATTATTTTTAAATTTTTAATCAAATGTTTGTAGATAATTAAGGAAATTTATGAATTTTATGATGCAGGATATGGCAGGATGCCGAAATATTTGTAACGGTGTATTTTGGTAACATAAAATTAACTATATGTCTATTAAAATTAAACAGAAGAATTTTAAGCCGCTAATCGCACCGCTATTTCTGCTTGCGTCTGGCTTTATGTTCGGACAAAAGACAGTAAAAGACACTGTAAAAAATAAGACAAAAGATATTGAAGAAGTTGTAATTATCGGCTACGGTACGGTAAAAAAATCAGATTTAACAGGATCTGTATCTTCTGTATCTGCAAAAGATTTAGCCGCAACACCAGCAATGAATGCTTTACAGGCATTACAGGGTAGAGCCGCCGGACTTAATATTGTCACGGGAGGTGGCGCTCCGGGAGCGGGTGCTAACGTAACCATTCGTGGTGGTGCTTCTATCACTCAAGGTACAGATCCTTTATATATTGTAGATGGTTTCCAATTGGATAATGCTTTGAACATTATTAATCCAAATGATATTGAAAGTATTGATGTATTAAAAGGGGCTTCAGCCATCGCAATCTACGGTGCGCGTGGTTCTAACGGTATCATAATAGTTAAAACTAAAAGCGGTAAAAAGGGAAAAGTTACAATTAATTATAACTCTTTTATGAGTTTTGATATGCTCTCCAAGAAACTGGATATGCTTTCAAATTCAGAAGATTATGTAAAGTATCAGTATGAATTAGCACAACTCGGAGGAAAAGCTGCACAGTGGAGCAATGTTTTCGATAATAGTCTGGGGACAGATTCGCCGGGATTTTATACAGGTGTATATAGCAGGATCAACAGTCGTTATGCATCTGCTCCATCATTGGATTGGCAGGAAAAGGTATTTGGAGGTACAGGTTTGACGCAAAATCAAAACTTCAATATTTCTATGGGTAGCGAGAAAACTCAGGCGTTCATCAGTTATAATTACAATAAGCAACAGGGTATTCTTGCCAATCATGATGAAACTCGCAACTCTTTGCGTGCTAATATAAAATCCGAACTTTATAAAGGGGTAAGAGTAGATTTTGGTTCTATGTTTACTTCCAATTCTGTGAATGGAGGAGGATCGTACGGTGGAATGAAGAAGGTACTTCTACAGCCTATCAATGGTGGAACGAAATTTTCATTAGATCAGTTATACAATACACAAACCTATGGTGATTTTTCTGGTTTCGATTCAAGTTTTGATACAGAAAATCCTTATATAGAAAATAATGCTTCTACGGCTAATAAGCGTTCACGTTCATTTGTAGCCAATGTTGGTTTGGAGATTGATTTCCTGAAAGATTTCACATTCAGAACAGCGGGACAATATACCTGGAATAGCAGTAAATCCACTGCATTTTCTGATGAAAATTCAAGATCATACCTTACAGATCCTGTGAATGTAGGAATTAATGGAAGTATAAGCAATGGTGAATCTTACAGCTATCAGATTACTAATACAGTAACTTATAATAAAACTCTTGCTGAAAAACATAAAATTACTGCTCTTGCCGGTACGGAAGCAATATATGGAAAATCTGAAGGTAATACTATTTCATTAAGTAAATTCCCTCCATTTGTAAACTTTGGGCTGGATCAAATTGATAATGCTACAGTAAGAGATAAAAGTGTGGACAAACCAGCTCCGATAACCTTGCTTTCTTACTTTGGACGTGTAAACTATAATTACGATAACCGATATCTATTAACAGGTACAATACGTTATGACGGATCTTCTAAGTTTTATCGTGATAACCAATATGGGACGTTTCTTTCTGGAGCTGCTGCATGGCGTGTTTCTCAGGAACGATTCTGGAAAGACCATAAGATTAATAATATTATCAACGATTTGAAATTAAGGTTTGAATATGGGGAAACTGGAAACAACGATGTTCCAAGCAACTTGTGGAGAACCAATGTTATACTAACAGATTATCCATTGAATAATACAATAGGTAACCCAGCTTATGTCACGAGCCCAACCTATGGTAATATCGATCTGCAATGGGAAGCCATGAAATCGACCAATATTGGGATAGATTTAGCATTTTTCAATAATAGAATAAAACTAACATCAGAATATTATAAGAATGATGTAACCAACATGATACTATTAACCGTACTTCCAGCTCATACAGGTTATTCAAACCAATATCAGAATGTTGGAACTATGACTAATAAAGGATACGAATTCACACTTAATACGGTCAATTTAAAATCGGAGAATTTCAGATGGACGACAGATGCTAATATTGGATTTAATAAGTCTAAAGTGACTTCTCTTGAAAATGGAAGAGACTTCAGAACATTCTCTGTAGGAAGTAACAGAGGTGGGCAGGTAACTTATTATGCCACGGTAGGAGAACAGTTGGGAGATATGTATGGATATGTTTATCAGGGCATTTACACGACTGATGATTTTACTCAGGCACCAAATGGAACACTTACTTTAAAACCTGGCGTTGTAAAACCTGCGTCAGGAACTCCTAAACCCGGAGATATGAAATTTGCTGCAGATAACGAAGCAGGAGATCAGTTTACAAGAAAATTGGTGAAAATAGGAAATGGTACGCCAGATTTTATTGGGGGTATCAGTAATAATTTTTCTTACAAAGGTTTTGATTTGTCAGTATTTATGAAATTCAGCGTTGGAGGTGATATTTATAATGCAACTAAACAAAGTTTGAGTCCGTATGCACTGTATCAGAATACACCTTCAGAATTTGGAAATAACTATTATCATTTAATTGATCCTAACACAGGACAAGCGGCAACAAGTTTAGTAAGATTAAAAGAGCTTAATCCTAATGAAAGCTCAAGTCTTTGGAGTTTAAGCAATACAAATACTGCCAACATTACTTACCCTTCTTCATATTATGTGGAAGATGGATCTTATCTTAGAATTGCTCAGTTAACTCTTGGCTATAGTTTGAATAGAGAATTCCTAGAAAAAATTTCAGTAACTAATGCGCGTATCTATTTTACAGTTAATAACTTAGCTACGATTACTGGTTATTCTGGCTATGATCCGGAAGTAGCATCAGCAACTGGTGTTTCGATAACACCAGGATATGATAGCTCTGCCTATCCACGTTCAAGAAGTTATGTTCTTGGTATCAATTTAACTTTTTAATATTTAGATCATGAAAAATATAATTAAATCCACATTTATAAAAGGCTTAGTAGTAATTCCATCTTTTTTTATCGCCGCATTAAGTATTAATTCGTGTAGTGATGATTTTCTGAACCAGCCATCAACTAACACATCTGATACGGAATCGGTGTTTCAAAGTTTGGATACTGCAGATATTTATGTACAAGGCTGTTACAGAGGTATTATTCCTACAGAGATGTTTTATCAATTGGGTGCTGGTGATACAGTAGTTCATTCTGCAGAAGATGGCACAACAAATAATTCCAAATATAATATTTGTAATTATTTCTATGATGCAAAAATACCTTATACACTTACAGGAGTCTATTCAGTAATGTACGCATCTATAGAAAGAACTAATATTGCAATTAGTGGATTAAGTAAAATGCCTGTTAGTGCAAAACGTAATGCCTTATTGGCAGAAGTAAAAGCCCTTCGTGCATTTTGTTACTATAATTTAATAAGAGTTTATGGAGATGTTCCCGCAGTTTGGATCCCATTAGTAGAAGCTGATCCTAATGATCCTAATACTTTATATCCAAAACGTACTTCCCGTGATGTAATTTACGATCGTATCATCGCTGATATGCAGGAATCGGTAAATGATTTACCAACTACTGGAACATCTGAGCGTTTGAAAAAATCGTCAGGTAATGCCTTGCTGGCAAGAATTGCTTTATATGCAGCAGGTTACTCTCTAAGATGGGATCTTAATACCGGAGCTGCGGGAACAATGTCTCGTCGTCCTGACAATACAAGAGTTCAGCAGCTCTATCAAATTGCAGATGCAGCTGCAGCAGCTGTAATCAATGGTGGTACCAATAGTTTGGTACAGGCTCAAAGCGGTAAAAGTGGTTTTGAAGCTTTATGGTTCAATTTCTGCCAGAGAAAATTTGGAGTGAGCGATCCGGAAATGCTTTGGCACATAGCAGAATATGGACCTAATACAAACTCAGCCTTTGGTGTTTATGCTATGGAAGGATCTCGTGGCGGTACCTATGGTTCACGTAAAGCTTTACAGTTTATTTTACCAAGTTATTATCTGTCATTTAATCCTGGAGATACGCGTAGAGATGTTTCTTGTACTTCTTATAGTATTTATTTCTTAAATTCTGGTGCAGCAACAGATACTTGGGTGAATGTAGGAACTACCTACTCATGTATCTTACCGGGTAAATTCAGAATGGGGTGGGGAGTAGCACCACAGGCTGCAGATGCACGTAATCTAAACATTCCTATTATTAGATATGCAGATGTTTTATTAATGTATGCTGAAACTCAAAATTATTTAAATGGAGGACCAACTGGTGCAGGCATAGCTGCTTTAATGCAGGTAAGAAACCGTGCAGGAATCGGAAGTATACCGGCTCCGTCTGGTCAGCAGGCTTTTGAATCGGCAATTGTTCAGGAACGTAAATGGGAATTTGCAGGAGAATTTAACCTCCGTACTGATTTGATTAGAATGAACCGTATTGCCAGCGAAATTGAAGCAACAAAACAGGCAATGAAAAATTTATCAAACAAAACCGGAGCTTATACAAATACACCTGCTTTGCGTTTATATAAATTTGAAAAGAATGCGCAGGTTTATGGCGATCCATTCTTGGCGCTTAAATATATTGAAATAACAAACCCAGCAGAAATTTCAGTTGTTCAGAATGTTCCAACAGCTGCAGCAAATTATGCTGCTTACCAAACAGCTTTGGCAAGCATAGTCACAGCACATGGACAAACTGTAGCAGCTGGCGACAAATGGTATCCTACCAAAATGTTTGAAGCATATACAAGTACTTTTAACGGAAATGCAAGAAAGGCTGTAGGATTTACAGGAGGTTTCAACGCAATTCAAGTCGGAGCAATTATATATACTAAGCCAACGGGTTCTGCCGAAAACGGTGGAGTATATCCAAACTGGATTGAAGGTGGCGGAGATGGTCTTTTCTACGGATTTGTACCTAATAAGACAGAATTGCTTCCTTTTGCAGCCCAGTCTGCCGGTCATCCGCTTGTTGATAATCCGAATCTTACTCAGCTTCCGGGATATTAATCATAAAACCACCTAATCATAAAATATTAATTATAAATACCTTGATTGGATGGATGTAATGAAGAGTTTAATCAACGATGAAAATAAAACGTTAATTAATCTTTAAATAAAGCATTTAGCAGTATAGTACGGGATGCTGTACCCATTACAACCATCTAATTTTGGGTAAAATTTAGAAATACAAGTAAAATCAATGGAAAACGTGAAAACATTCAAATACGTAGATTATTTATGGGATGAAGAAAAAGCAGCATCTTTTGGTGATGACCAGGTTGCTTTATTTTTATACCGTTCAAACATATTAGGAGCAGACCTTAGAATTACCAATTATGGTGGAGGTAATACCAGTTGCAAAACCATCGAAAAAGATCCGCTAACCAATGAAGAAGTTGAGGTAATGTGGGTAAAAGGTTCAGGTGGTGACATCGGAACGCTGACAAGAAAAGGAATTGCCGGATTATATACTGAAAGACTAAGAAATCTTAAAAATGTATACGGAGGTTTAGCAGAAGAAGACAGAATGGTAGGCTTATTCGATCACTGTATTTTCGATTTGGACAGCAAAGCACCTTCTATTGACACGCCGCTTCACGGTTTACTTCCATTTAAACATATCGATCACCTTCACCCTGATGCTTTGATTGCAGTTGCTGCAGCTAAAGATAGTGAAGCCGTTACCAAAGAAATCTGGGGTGACACAATGGGATGGGTGCCTTGGCAGAGACCTGGTTTCGATTTAGGATTACAATTAGAAAAATGTTTAGCCGACAATCCAGGAATCAGAGGAATCGTTTTAGGCAGCCACGGATTGTTCACTTGGGGAGACACTTCTTACGAATCATATATGAACAGTTTGGAAGTGATCGAAATGGCTTCTGAATTTATCGCTAAAAAAATAGCGGAGAACGGACAGGTTTTTGGTGGTCAAAAAGTAGAGTCTCTACCAGCTGACGAACGTAAAAACAAAGCTGCTCAAATCATGCCTTTGCTGAGAGGCTTGGCTTCTTCTGAAAACAGAATGGTAGGTCATTTCACAGACAGCGATGTAGTATTGGAGTTCATCAACAGTAATGATTTGGAAAGACTGGCTCCAATGGGAACTTCTTGCCCGGACCACTTTTTAAGAACTAAAATTCAGCCATTAGTGTTGACTTTAGATAAAAATGAAGATTTAAGCGATTCTAAAGTTATTTTGGAAAAACTTAATCCACTTTTCGAACAGTACAGACAAGAATACAAAGAATATTACGAAACTTGTAAACATCCAAACAGCCCGGCAATGCGTGACCCGAATCCGGTAATCATTATTTACCCGGGAGTAGGAATGTTCAGTTTCTCAAAAGATAAGCAAACGACTCGTGTTGCAAATGAGTTTTACGTAAACGCAATTAATGTAATGCGTGGTGCAGAAGCTATTTCTGAATATACTTCATTACCAAGACAGGAAGCATTCGACATCGAATACTGGTTGTTGGAAGAAGCGAAACTTCAGAGAATGCCAAAAGAAAAACCATTATCCAGAAAAATTGCGATTGTAACTGGAGCAGGCGGTGGAATCGGTCAGGCAATTGCTGACAAAATGGTTCAGGAAGGCGCTGTTGTTGTTTTCACAGACTTGAATAAAGAAGCTGCGGAATCTGTTACTGCAAAATACAGCAAAGATCAGGCAATTGCTGTTCAGTGTGATGTTACGAGTGAAGAAGGCATTACAGAAGCTTTCAAGCAAACGATTTTAGCTTTCGGTGGTGTAGATATTTTGGTTCATTCTGCAGGTTTGGCAATTTCTAAATCGTTGGAAGATACTACAACAAAAGACTGGGATTTACTGGAAAATGTTTTGGTAAAAGGTCAGTTTTTGATCGCTAAAAATGGCGTTGAGATCATGAAAAAGCAAAATTTAGGTGGTGACATCGTGAATATTGCAAGTAAAAACGGTTTGGTCGCAGGTCCGAATAACGTAGCTTACGGAACCGCAAAGGCAGCGCAACAACACATGACAAGATTATTGGCAGCAGAATTGGCAGCCGATAAAATCCGTGTAAATGTTGTAAATCCTGACGGAGTTATTGTTGGAAGCAAAATTTGGGAAGGTTCTTGGGCAGAAGGTCGTGCAAAAGCAAACGGAATTACCGTTGAAGAATTGCCTGCATTTTACGCAAAAAGAAATCTTTTGAACGAAATTATTCTTCCGGAAGACATCGCCAACGGAGTTTTCGCTTGTGTAGCAATTTTGGATAAAAGTACAGGAAACATCATCAATGTAGACGGCGGAATGGCAAATGCTTTCCCTAGATAAAATTAATGCTGAAAAAGAATTATTTAATTTGTTAAATTGAAGGCTTGCTTTCTGTGAGCTTTCAATTTTAAAATTTTAAAAATAAATCATGATTATAGGAAAAGATATCATTGAACAAAACAATAAAAGCGAAGTTGAAAATTTCAATTCAGACTTTGCGTATTTATCAGATAAACTGACAAAATCAGGAGCCAACGTTTCTGAAATTGTTAATAAAATTGCTGACTTTCAGGTGGCAATTCCAAGTTGGGCTTTAGGAGCCGGAGGAACTCGTTTCGGAAGATTTTCTTACGGAGGCGAGCCATCTTCTTTAGAACAAAAATTAGATGATGTAGGATTAATTCATGCTTTAACGCATTCTGCAGGAGCAATTTCGCTTCATATTCCATGGGATATTCCAAGTGATGTGAAAGCGATTAAGGAAAAAGCAACGTCTCACGGATTGATTTTCGACGCAATGAATTCAAACACATTTCAAGATCAGCCGGGAGCAAAACAATCGTATAAATTCGGTTCTTTGAACGCTGCGAATGAAGATGCAAGAGCGTATGCAGTGGAACATAACAAAGAAGTAATCAGAATCGGGAAAGAATTAGACTCAAAAAGTTTAACGGTTTGGTTAGCAGACGGAGCAAGTTTTCCTGGACAATTAAATTTCCAGACAGCTTTAGCAAAAACTGAACAAAGTTTAAAAGAGATCTACTCAGATCTACCGGAAGATTGGAAATTATTCATCGAATATAAACCTTACGAACCGAATTTCTATTCAACTACAATTCAGGATTGGGGAACATCATTTATGTTAGCTAATGCTTGTGGAGAAAGAGCATATACTTTGGTGGATTTAGGTCACCATTTACCAAATTCAAATATCGAACAGATTGTTGCAACCTTGATGTATAAAGGAAAGTTAGGAGGTTTCCACTTTAACGACAGCAAATATGGAGATGATGATTTAACGGTAGGTTCAATTAAACCTTATGCATTATTCTTGATCTTCAACGAATTGGTATACGGAATGGAAAATAATCCAAATAATCCTTATCCGGCTTGGATGATCGATGCAAGTCATAATATAAAAGATCCTTTAGAAGATTTATTACAGTCTTTGGAAGCTATTTTGATTGCTTATGCAACTGCTCTTTTGGTTGATCAAAAAGCATTGAAAGAAGCACAGCAAAATAACGATGTTGTTTTAGCGCAGGATATTTTGCAAAACGCTTACAGAACAGATGTTCGTCCGTTATTGAGAGCGGCGAGATTACAGACGGGTGCCGCTTTAGACCCGATTTCAACCTACAGAAACCTAAAAGTAAGAGAAAATTTAATCTCTGAAAGAGGGTTACATGTAAAAGCAACAGGATTATAAACCTGTTTTAATTTGATAATTTGAACTTTCAGGTGCAATCGAAAGTTTTTAATTATATTTTGTATCCTTATATTTTTATCATTAAGGTTGAAGTGTTTAGATTGTCGGGATTTTAAGCTTTGCTTGCTTAAGAAATGAGTGGATTCTTCTTAACGCATCCTACATATCTAAACACTCCTTAATGGTGTTTGAAATTGTTTGAAAAGATTTAAACAGATTCTAATCACATTGAAAAAACTAATTTACCATTCAATAATAAAATTTAATTCATCGCAAGAATGTCCAAAAAGAAGAAGGTAACCATTGTATTTGATATTGGAAAGACCAATAAAAAGTTCTTTTTATTTGATAAAAATTATAGAGAAGTCGTTCGTGAATATACAGAACTACCGCTCACAACAGATGAAGACGGCTATCCGACAGAAGACCTTGCTGCCTTACAAAATTGGATCAAAGATAATTTCAATGCTATTCTTGATGACGAAAATTATGAAGTAAAAGCCATTAATTTCTCTACATACGGAGCGAGTTTTGTGCATCTGGATCAGAAAGGAAATGTTCTGACGCCTTTGTACAATTACACCAAATCGATGGATGAGGAAATACTGGACTTATTCTACGAAAAACACGGAAGCAAAATGAAAATTGCCCGTGAAACTGCATCTCCGCAAGCCGGAATGTTGAATTCAGGATTGCAATTATTTTGGTTAAAATACAAGCATCCTGAAGTATTCAAAAAGATCCGATACAGTCTTCATTTACCGCAGTACTTATCGTATTTATTTACAGGAATTTGTGTTTCTGAATTTACGTCAATCGGCTGTCATACCAACTTATGGGATTATGATAAAGCAGATTACCACGATTGGGTATATGAAGAGGAAATTGACGCTTTATTGCCTCCAATTGTACCAACTTCTGCAAGTATCAATACTTCTTACAGAAACAAAAAAATTAAAATTGGTGTCGGAATTCATGACAGTTCTTCTGCGTTATTGCCTTATATTTTAAGCAAAAAAGAACCGTTTTTATTACTTTCAACAGGAACGTGGAGTATTTCTCTGAATCCTTTTAATGATGAAAGTCTTACCGATGAAGATATCGAAAATAATTGCCTGAATTATATGCGAATTGATGGCAAACGTGTAAAAGCATCCCGTTTTTTTATGGGTAATGAATACAAAATCCAGGTAGAAAAATTATGCGATTATTATGGAAAAGAGTATGGTTTCCATAGAGAAGTGAAGTTTGATCAGGATTTGTATCTGCGTTTAATGAAAAATAAAAATATCTATTTCCGTTTTGAAGGGATAATTTTGAAGCGAAAAATGATTACCGCAACAGATTTAAATTCATTTGCGACTTTCGAAGAAGCTTATCATCAATTGATGATTGAACTGATGGATTTACAGATTCATACCATTAAAAATGCTATTGGGAATTCAGATATTAAAAATATTTATATCGATGGCGGATTTACAGATAATGATGTATTTATGAAGCTGATGTCTCATCATTTTCAGCATTATAATGTAATGTCTACCCATTCGCCGTTGGGTTCTGCATTGGGAGCTTCTATGGTGATTTCAAATAAAGAAATCGATGAAACTTTTTTACAGCAGCATTATCAGATGAAAGTGCTTCAACCGTTAATTCTTAATTTATAAATTATGGCATTTCCATTTGATACCCGCTATGCTTCTCTTGACTTATTAATCGAAAGAGCCGAAAAAAGAATGCCGCGTTTCGCTTTTGAATATTTGGATGGCGGTTGTAATGAAAACATCAACAGAGACCGAAATATCAGTGAATTAAGAGATGTCGTCCTTCGTCCACGTTATTTAAATAATAATTACAAAGAAGCGAATATGGAAACCGAATTGTTCGGTGTTACATATTCTGCCCCTTTCGGAATTTCTCCTGTTGGTTTGCAGGGTTTAATGTGGCCTAATGCTCCGGAAATTTTAGCGAAAGCATCTTTTAAACATAATATTCCATTTATTTTAAGTACCGTAACAACAAGCAGTATTGAAAGAATTGCTGAATTAACGGAAGGAAAAGCCTGGTATCAATTATATCATCCGAGAGAAGAATGGTTGCGTGACGATATTCTTGACCGTTGTGAAGCTTCTGGTTACGATGTTTTGGTTGTCTTGGCGGATGTTCCTACTTTTGGTTACAGAGCCAAAGAAATCAGAAATGGTCTGGCAATGCCGCCTCAGTTGAATTTTAGAAATGTTTCCCAAGCATTGGTAAAACCTCAATGGTGTCTTGAAATGTTGAAACATGGTGTTCCGAGTTTTAAAACGATGGAAAAGTACATGGATAAAAATATGAACGTAAAGCAATTGGGACAGTTCATGAATTCTACGTTTTCAGGAAGATTAAACCCAGATAGATTAAAAGCCATCCGTGACAAATGGAAAGGAAAATTAGTCATTAAAGGAGTTGCTTCTGATGAAGATGCCGCTGAAGCTGTAAGATTAGGATATGACGGAATGATCATTTCAAATCATGGCGGAAGACAGTTGGACGCCGGAGAGTCTACGATTGCCGTTGTAAAAGAAATCAGCGAAAAGTACAAAGATCAGATCAAGGTAATGATGGACAGTGGTGTAAGAACCGGTCCTGATGTTGCCCGTGCGTTGAGTTGTGGCGCAGAATTTACCTTTATGGGACGAACTTTTATGTACGCTGTCGGTGCTTTAGGAGATAAAGGCGGTGATCATATTATCGAAATTCTAAAAATGCAATTCAGACAGGTTATGGAGCAGGTTTGCTGTGAAAAACCGGAAGATTTACAAAATTTTAGAGTAAAATAAAAATATTATATCAATAGGAACGGGTTTTAGACGTTTTTGATTTAAAAAAATCTATTGGCTTTAAACTTACCATAAGTTTTGGTGTCAAATAAAAATTCGCAAAGCTGGCTTTGCGAATTTTTATTTATTATAAGTTGATAATTATTTTTTCTTTTCAGCCTTCACCGCCTGTCTCGCCAATAATTTCCAATCTTTTTTTGTTTTAGACCAAACCAACAAAATATCTAAAGTTACATCGCCCGGAGTTTTGCCCATATCAGCGGTCGTTGCGTAAAAATGATGACGAACAATCGCTGTATTTCCAACAATTTGTACATTTTGATTCGTAATATCAATCGTAACAAAATCAGATTTTTTACTGACCAATTTTTCAACAAATTCTGTTGCATCATCTATATGACCGCCCGAATGTCCATAAGTAAGCTCCGGTAAGATCAAAGATTCTAATGAAGATTTATCACCGCTAATCATTGCTAATCGTAGCTTTTCAGCAGCAGCAGTAACAGCATCTTTATCATTCATTTTCTGTCCTGAAACAGTGAGTACCATGAAGAAGCTCATGGCAAAAATTAATTTTTTAAGCATAATATATTGTTAATTTTTAAAATTATTATTAGGAATGTAATCGATTGCGCATTTATATAAAGCTTTATATTAAATGAAAAACTATAAAGAATCTCTTTGAATAAATTTAAATACATTATTTACTTCTTCTTTTTTATTTTTCAGGATCATATATGCTGCAGATTCACCCATTGCTTTAAAATCAGTAGTAATCACTGTAATTCCGAGCAATTCTTTTAACGGAGTTTCATTGTAGGAAATAATTCCGATGTCTTCACCTAATTTCATGTTATTCTGTCTTATTTGTTTTACCAGATTCACCAAATCACGCTCACGGATGGTAATAAAAATATCCTTTTGTAATTCCATATCAGGATAAATTTCGTCAAGAATTTCATAATCGAGTTTAAAATCTTTACAAAACTTCTCAAAACCACGTACAATTCGAAAAGGGTAGGGATGAATCGATTTATCAGGATATACCAAAATGATTTTTTCGTATTTCTTGATTTTTTCTAAACCTTCCTCTAATGCATTATAAATATCATGTTCAAAATCCTGAAAAATAGAACCATATTCTCCTGAAATATTAGGTTTTGTATTATCTAAAAGCAACAACTTATTTTTTGGAATCTGTTCGATAATATTTAAAACTTCCTGTGTAGAGCTCGTATGTTTAGACTGTTCATCCCGAAAATGAGGCATAATAACATAATAATCAAATCCGCCCAGATTCTTTTTTAATGAATTAATAAAAAGTGTTTCGTCGCAGTGATAAATATACATTTCAACATTCCCTTTGGTTCCGATGGCATTGACGAAATAATTATAAATCATCATTTTATATGTGCTCGGTTTGTTGATGAGAAAGAAAATATTGATAATATCATTTTTATTGATACGTGAAATATAGTATCCTTTACCTTTTACCGACTCAATAATCTGTCTTTTACGAAGTTCTTTATAGGCTTTTTCTACGGTATCTCTCGACAGAAAACAGGATTCGCTGAGTTCATTAATAGAGGGTATTTTCTCTCCGATCTTAATTTCTCCGCCGTCAATTCCATTTAGGATAGAATCTACAATCTGTTTGTATTTGGGAACTCTGGAATGTTCATTGATATTTATTTCAAATGTTTCTGCCATGGCTTTGTACAAGATGTTATTATTAGTTAAAAAAAACTAATTTCAAAATTTGCTTAACGGTCGCATACAAGATACGAAAATTTAGAATAAATGATTTTCATCATGTTTAAAATTTATATTGATTTTAAATTTATGATTTTTAATATGTTATAGGTTTTGGTTTGTTGTTGTTTGAATTATTAAAATCCCCAAATTATTAACTGAGATTAAAATATCAGATTTATCGTGAAATCTTATGTTTAAATCGAACTTCAAATATTTCCAATAAAAAAGCCTGCCCCTTTCAGAACAGACTTCAACTAAATATGAATGTGAAATTTTTTAAGGCATTTTCTCGAAACCTTCAGCTTTTATTTTCCAGGTTCCGTCTTTCGGAAATCCGGGGAATTTTCCTGTGGAATTGTCCCAACCTTCCAGCATCATTGCAACGGTTGTTAAAACACCGCCATTTCCAGGTAGATAAATTCTCAAACGTTCGTCCTGATAATTATGACCGTTTTTAAGATAAGTATTGGTTTGAATATCCATGAACAAAGCATCTAAAGCCTTATTTGGAAGTCCTAATCTTGCAGCATTCATTGCGGTCATTGGGAAATCCCAACCCCAGGTGTGACTCCAGTTCCATCTTTCCCAAACAATATCCAAAGTATTTTTCATTATTTTTTTATCCAGTTTCGGAGATTCCGGAACCATTCCTAAAGCTCCTAAAACAGCTGGGTGATCCGTCATCCATTTTGGAAATGTGAAAGAATCTTTCGCCGATTCAGTAGACAAATAAACACCATCCTGAACCGGAAGTGGAGCTAATTTATTGATGACATCATCCCATTTTTTATCTCTTGATTCTCCCAATCTTTCCTTCCATTGCTGAGCCACTTTCAACGCCCAATCCCAATACGCCACTTCGTAAGTAGGGTTAAAAGTATCTTTAGCAGGGAAAACTTCCTGAGCGGGAATGACACCTTTTCCTAAGTTGTAACGGTTTTTTTCTTTGTCGTAAGTCGCAAAATCTGCCATAAATTCTGCTGTTTCAAAAACCAGTTTTTTATATTTTTCTAAAACTTTTTTATCCTTGTTGTGACGGTATAAAAGTTCGGTCATGTAAATCAAATGCGGCTGTTCCCAAATCAAAAATGCAGCAACAGAAGACGGACTTTCATTCCCATTATTATCCGACATCTTAATCCATCTCACCCCTTTGTAACCTTGTCTTTCAGCCAGTTTTTTTGCTTTTTCAAATGATCTGAAATAATAATCCAACTGCTTTTCCAATATCTCAGGTCTACCCCATAAAGCATAATGAACGCCGTGCCACCAATGCATTTCTGTATGTGGCTTTCCGTACCAGCTATTAAATGTCAAACCCGTTTCCTGCGGTGGATTGCTTCCTCCACACTGAACTTTTGTTAAATATTCTGACAGCACGACTCTGCGTTCCAACTCATTCGCTCTTGGGTCTGTACTTCCTTCAAAATCAACAGCAGCACCGCTTTCCCAGAAGTTTTTCCATCCAGAAATACTTTCTTTTTCAGCATCAGCAAATAAACTTTTTGAAGTCTTTTGATTTTTAGCTGAAAACTCAACGCTTAATTCTACCGTTTTGTTTTTTGTTGAAGGCTCGTAAACAAAATAGTGTTTTCCGGCTTCGCGTAATTTTCCATCGGTAAAATAAAACTGAGTATAATAATCAGTACTTTGTAATTTATGTTGAATCAATCCTTGCGTTGCTTGTGACGAAACGATTTTTGTTGAATGATCATTTTCATTTCCATAGAAAGCAGCATCATCCAAAAACTGTCCGGTTGGAGAAGGATATTTTGCAAAAACTTTTAATTTATTTTCAGAAATCAAATCAGATTCAATTTTTACCCCGATTTTATCTGAATTCTGGAAAGAAGCCGTCCAAACTTTTACCACTTTCCCTTCCAAAGAAAATTCGCTGCTAATAATTCCTGTCCAGACATCAAGCGTCTGTTTAATGTTGGTTAAATCTGATATTTTCGCTTTCTGACCGTCTTTTTTATACAGTTCAATTCCGATATTTCCCAACTGCAAACGGTGTTGGTTCACACGGTAATACTCAACGGCACCTTTGTTTCTTTCAGGTTCTTTAATTTGTACACTGTACAATGCTTTTCGTCCGTCATTATTAAAATCGTACGGTTTCAAAGTTTCCTCAAATTTATAATTCTGTGTATTCGGAAAACTGTTCCAGCCCCACTCAGACTGTGTTCCCAGCGAAACTCCTTTTTTGTAAACTTCAGGAAACGATTGCATTCCGGTAATGTCGACCGTGTAAGCAAATTTTCCGTTTCCAACTGTCAAAGAAGATAAAGTATCCACTTTTGTATTGACAACATTATGTCGCTGAACAACTTTTTTACGGTCGATTTTCTGAGCATTCAAGGACGAAAATCCAATGCAGAAAAGACTTAGATATATTGCAATTTTTTTCATTTTTAATTTTACTTATTTTTGATTCATGTTTGCCATTTTTAAAGAAGTGAACAATCGATTAATTATTGATAGATTCCTCGTTCCTCGAAATGACAAACCGTCAATTATATTTTATTTATCATTATTTTAAAACAGTCGCACTCATCATTCCAATCACCACATCATTGCTTACTGCCGTCAGTTTTACAGATTTCAATTCTTTATTTGGGTCAATCGGCAAATCCAGAATTGTTGCCGAACCACCATCAACCTGACGGTCTGTAAAGCCTTTAATACTTGAATATTTGCTCAAAGTTCCACCTTTGTACAATTCTCCGGTTTTCAGTTTCACGCGATACGGAATTTTATCATCCGGAATTTCAAATGCAAAATTATCATCAAACAAATCCTGCTCAATCGGCCACCAGTTTGTCGGGTTTTTCAACTCTAATTCGGAAGTTGAACCATCAACATATTGAACCGTAATTGTTCCGTTCACAATCTGCGACTGCATTGGATTTGTAGAACCTGCCATTAAAAAGTAGATTTTTTTACCTTTTCCATTTAAATGAATTTCAATCGATTCAGGATAATTATCCCATTGACTAGCAAATGCAATATTTTTATCTTCTTTGTCAATTAAAAAAGGAATTCCAATGAACTCAACTTTGCTGTTTTTTCTTTTGTTCATCAATCCGCTGTCATCGATTTGCGCAGTAATTAACGGATAACACCAATTCCCGATTCCCTGCCACGGAAGTTGCAGAGTAGGGACTTTTAATCTTGGCGAAAGGTATTTCTGATTGAAAATTTCGGTTACTTTTTCGTTGTATTTTGAAGCCAATGAAATATTGTCAAACTGTCCCTGATTTTGAATTTCCCAATCTGTGATTTCAATATTTTGTTTGATTCCATTATAATCAAGAACTATTGAATTGGTTCCTTTACTTAAATAATTTGCTGGAGTTTCAATTGATGTACTTTGATTTTTCTGAATACTGAAGGTTCTATTAAAACCATTAACAGTCATTTTTCCATTGATAGGATTTGCTGATTTTGACTGAAATTGCAGTTTTTTATTCACCCATTTTGTTTCCAAAGGAAAACGGATGTCAACATTTACAGGTTGCCACCAAGTTGTTCCGTTTTGTTCGACCTGAACGAAAAAAGTTCCTTTTCTTTCTTCCTGAATTAAATTAAATTGATTCCCGTTTCTGGTTTTTATTAATTCCTGCGGATCAAGAATTTCTTTAATTTTCTTTTTTGAATCAAAATTCAATTCAAAGTTCTCAGAAATGTAGCTGATATAATTTGTCTGTTCATTTTTTATTTCTTCTCCGGAATAATTAATTTCAATTTTAAAATCTTTTCCTTTCGGCGTTTCAAACTGAATTATCGGCTGTAAAATAGAATTTGGTTTCACCTTCCAATTTACTTTTTTACTATTCACTTGTACCGATTTGATATTAGAATAATTCACAGGAATCTGTATTTCCAACGCTACAGGATTTTGATATTTTGAATTGAAAATGTATTCCGTTTTCTTCGAAGTTCTTTTAAACTGATATTCCCAATCAGGAAGTTTCAATTCTGCAGAATCCCAGTCTTTCGGGAAACCGGGTTTGATGCTGATTTTATTTTCCAATAAATTCGGATAAACCCCAAAAAGTCCTTCTGTTAAAGTTCTTGAAGCCACACCAATCGGGTCGGCAAAATCACGGTACAATTCTCCACGAAATGCATCGTAGTGAGAAAGCTGCTCAAAATTCCCAGGGCTAATCCCGTAATACATCGACTCCACCAAATTTCCTTTCCAAAGTTGATACGCATCTTCATTTCTTCCCGCTTGCCAATAAGCTAAAGCGGTCTGTAAATTTTCCGCCAAAGCAACATTGTTAATCGACCAATCGTAAGGTTGCCAATTGGTCGTTGCTAACGTAAAATAGTCTTTATTATCCGCACCTTTTACCGTAATCGGAATCTTAGGAGTGTGATTGTTGATGTATTGTAAGTTCTGATAATCCTCAAATTCGTTTAAAATAAACGCATCGGAAACATGATAAATCGACCAGATTCCCGGCTTGTCGTGAATTATTTGATTGCCTAAAGCATCTTTATATTCAGAAAAATAACCTTTGTTTTTAATCCAAAGTTCGCTTTTCATTGCTTTTAAAATCGCATTAGCTTCTTTTTCATAAGGTGTAAAATCTTCGCCAATAATTTTCGCCAGCCTTGCCATTTCACGGTTGGCTCTGTAATTATACGCCGAAGTATGTGTCACTTTTCCCCCCGAATATTGCAGTGCATCGCTCGCCCAAATCGCAGCATACGCATCATACAAATCGCCACGCTTGAAATTTCGTTTTTCCCAATCCATATGGCGAACCATTGTTGGCCACATTTTCTTCAGAAATTCTTTGTCGCCTGTGTAATTGAAATGCGAAAACATTTGGTCAAAAAACACCAGATTCATATCGTAATGATGCGGTTTTGTATTGTCATTTGGAGTTCTGGAAATGTATCCGCTTGAAAAAACGGAAGTTCCCATTTTTTCTTCGTGACGGGCAAGATGACGCATTGTATCCATTTCCACAGGCGCAAAATCGGGTTTCAGAACCTGCGAATTGGCATAACTTTCAAAATGTTCTTTCGCTCTGTCGTGCCAACTCAATGCATCGGCTGTGTAGGCACCACGCCAGGCATTTAACCGCATCCTCCAGGCAACTGCGCCGTGAAGAAAGGTTGGACTTTCCCATATTCCGTCTGCGGCGATCGCTAAATTCGCTCCAAAATTATTTAAATCTGCATCAGGAGTCTTTAATTGAATCCGATTGGTTAATGTTAAGCGAGCTTTTTCAGCATCACTAAATAGAGTTTTCAATTCTTCATTAGAAAAGTTCTTTGCCGATTTTCCTTTTGCAACCTGAATATAAACCGGTTGTTTTTGCGAAGAATAAGAAGCGTAAACAATTGGGGATTTGTCTATTTTATTTTTAGTAAACTCGGAAAGATTTTCTAAAGTCTGAGCATCGGTTTGCTGTAATGAATTAACATTTGAAAAACTTCCGCTAACGGTTTGCGTTTCTTTTTTCTTATTTAAATAATTAAGTTGAAACTGATTCTTTAATGCCTGGAATTGATTATTCAGGCAATATTCAGGCAACAGATAAAATCCGGATTCCGGGTCTGCGCCGATGTCGCCATTTCTGCTGAAAGTCGTTCCGCTTGCACCGCCGTAAACTGCGTAGATTTTTGTTGATGAATCTACATTTGCGGTTTCCATTTTCAAAACCAAACCTTCTTCTTTAGCTTGAGCTAAAACAGTCAGTTTTAAAATCCCGTTTCCGAGAATCGGGTCTTTGATTTCATACAACATTGAGCCCGGTCGGTAACGAGTTTCTATTTTATCAGCATCAATTAATTTCTTTATTGAATTTCCTTTTTGAATGACGAATTGAAGATTTCCGCCCATTCCCGGAAGATATAATGCAAATTCAGGTAAATCTCCGGCTTCAACTCTCGATGCACGATTATCTCCGTACAAAGCCCGATTGAAACGGTATTTTCCATTGACCAATAAAAAATCGCCTTTGTCTTCTTTATAATGCAGTTCACGCTCATTGTTCTGCCAATGTTTCGATTGGGCAAAAGAATGGGAGAGTGCCGATAAAGCAATCAGTCCGGCGAAAATTGTTTTCTTTCGCATCCTATGGTTTTAGCTCAGTTAAAGGTTGCCCGTTAACGGTTACATTTTTAAGCGTTACATTTTTCATATAATCCACTTTATATGGAATCTGAACACCAACCATTTTAGCATTAATCATTGTAAAATCTGTTACTGGTGATGATTCGTAAGCATCAGAAAATACAGCATATTTTCCACCTTTATCTACGGTTAGATTTTCAACCCAGATATTTCTCATTGTCGGAATATGATTTCCTGGTTTTTCGTAATGCATATTGAAACGCACGGCAGCCTCTTTGTAAGCACCTACTTTTGTGTTGTAGAAAAATACATTTTCGATTGTTCCGCCGCGGCTTGAGCTGGTTTTAATTCTCAATGCACGGTCAAGATTTTTGCTATCCATTACGTTTCCGATGGCATAGATATTTCTTGCTCCACCTGCAATTTCACTTCCGATAACGACACCGCCGTGACCGTCTTTCATTTCACAGTTTTCGATGATGTGGTTTTCGGCAGGTCTTCCGATGTCTCTTCCGTCCTCGTCTCTTCCGGATTTGATGGCGATACAGTCATCTCCCGTGTCGAAATATGAATCTTTAATCCATACATTTTTACAAGCTTCAGGGTCGAAACCATCGTTGTTTGGTCCGTGGCTGATTACTTTTACTCTTTCAATTAGAACGTTTTCACACAACACAGGATTTAAATTCCACATCGGGGAATTTTTCACCAAAACATCCGCCATATAAAAGTTTTTAGACTTGTAAGGCTGAACGAAATTGGGCCTTAAATAATATCCGTCCCCGAAAATTCTTTCTCTTGCAGGTTTTCGCTGCGCCATATATTCATGAAGTGTCGCTCTTGCAGGATTTTGTCTTCCCGGACGAGTTTCATTATAACCATATTTTGTTGCACCGCACCAGAACCACCAATTATCCAAATCAGCATTTCCGTCCAACGTTCCTTTGCCGGTAACAGCGATATTTTCTTCTTCGTAAGCATAAATTAAAGAGGAATAATTCATACATTCCATTCCTTCCCAGCGTGTGAAAACAATAGGGTAGTCGTTGCTGTCCTGGCTGAATAAAATGGTTGAACCATCGCTTAAATGTAAATTAACATTACTTTCCAGATAAATTGCTCCTGTTAAGAAAATTCCTTTGGGAACAACCACTCTTCCGCCACCTTCTGCACTGCATTTTTCTATTGCTTTTTTGAAAGCTTCCGTGTTTTTAGTTTTGCCGTCTCCAACTGCCCCAAAATCTGTAATCAGATAATCAACTTTTCTGAAATTTGGTTTTGTGATTTGCTTTTTAAGTGCTTTGATTTCACTTAACGGTTGTTTTGAAGAAGTCCAGGGTTTATATTGTGCCGATAAAGGTATCGCTATTAGTGAAGTGAAAAGAATAACTGCAAGTTTTTTCATAATGATCGAGAATTGTTTAGTTTTAAAATAATTCCTTTTATAATCGCAATCTAAAATAATTGTGGCTAAAAATTGTCCTGCACTGTCGGGATAGTTAAAATTCAGTGAAATTTTCTTTCTATATTAATTGTGTAGAGCTAATATAAACTGCAAAAAGGAAACCTCTTAACAGAGATTTCCTATATTATCAATCGTAATAAATTTTATATTTTAATGCTAATACCGAATCGGTAATTATAACTTAATAGAATTAATTAAGTTCATAATTAGCTATCACCATTCCTATCATGAAATGCACATAATTCTGCTCAACTTCCTGTCTGTTGATCAGTTTATTTTTGTATTCATAAGAGTCTAATGCTTTTGATAATCTCTCATAAGCTTCAAATTCTTCCTTAATTTTCACTCTTACATTTCCGTCTCTTTTAGTAATAAGATCATTATCCAAAGTTCTTACTTTAAACAAAACTTCGCATAATTTCGGATTAAATTTCATTGATCCTGTATATCTTTCAACTATATTGACTTTGAAAGAATCAAAAAAAATTGTGTTAAAAACAATATTAGAATTGGGCTCCTGTGTATTGAGCTCAAGTTTATAATTCATTAATTTAAATTTTAGCAAAGATATGCTTAATTGTATAAATTTAGAGTCAATTTTAATTCTTTTTATAGTGAAAAGCTTAAATGGCATTATAGTCTAATTAATTAAATTAAGGCAAAGACATAAAAATTTAATTTTTATTAGTGATTAATTGAAAATATGCATAGTAATTAAATAAAATAAGATGAAAATAAAAAAAAATAAAATTTTATTTATTTTAAAATGGCAAAGAGCTTATCATAAAAATAGTATAGGTATATGTAATTGTAAATAAGTAACTTGGAATAAAGTACAGGAATTTTTATGATCATTTATTTTGCTCCTAATAAGCATTTGCGTAATTTTATACTCCGTAAATAGAATTCTTATAAAAGTAAGCAAAATGGAAAGATATAATTACGGGATGATCGGCCTTGGAGTGATGGGGCGAAATCTTCTTTATAATATTGCAGATAACGGTTTTTCTATCGCAGGATTTGATCTTGACGAAGAAAAAGTAAAAGAATTGGAAGGCGGTGCTACTTCAGAAATGAATGTAAAAGGCACAGGCTCTTTAGAAGATTTCGTTTCTGCATTAGAAACCCCAAGAAAAATAATTTTAATGGTTCCTGCAGGAAAGCCTGTGGATGCAGTTCTGGAAAATATTACACCGCTTTTGAGCAAAGGTGATATAGTGATTGATGCAGGAAATTCTTATTTTAAAGATACCGAAAGACGTATTGCTGATCTGGCTTCGAAAAACCTTCATTTCATGGGAATGGGAGTTTCCGGAGGTGAAAAAGGAGCGAGAAGAGGACCAAGTATTATGCCTGGTGGTGATTTGGAAGCATTTCATCTTCTTAAACCAATGTTGGAATCGATTGCAGCTAAAGTTGATGGCGAAGCTTGTACCGCTTATATGGGGAAAAGTTCTGCCGGAAACTATGTAAAAATGGTTCACAACGGAATAGAATATGCCATCATGCAGTTAATTAGTGAGGCTTACGATTTATTGAGAAAAGGAGCAAATTTAAATAACGATCAGCTTTACAATGTTTTTAAAGAGTGGAATGAAGGCGAAATGAATTCATTCTTAATTGAAATCACCAGAGATATTTT
>Ga0308171_1000955_pt1 | contig 46295 bp, 43 predicted proteins | sample PhyGR1_FD_202135 | JGI IMG/M metagenome (GOLD analysis project Ga0308171, IMG submission 202135) | Phyllosphere microbial communities from UC Gill Tract Community Farm, Albany, California, United States - DLSLSG.R1 | ecosystem: Host-associated > Plants > Phyllosphere > Unclassified | place: USA... | reverse complement strand
AAGCGCTAATGATAGTGGTCACGTTTCATCTGTCACTGGTCAGGCTCGGCCGTCAGTTAATAGACCGCATATCGTGTGCCGCTCAGCTCCTGGCTGCGTATCGCCACGCGGGTAATTTTGCCGTTAAGTAAGCACGGACTAAGCGCGTTCATAAGGCCATGGGTCGGTAGCGTAAAAGTCACCTGTTTGCCCACCAAAGCGTGATGATCAATACGCGCGACGGTGAACAGCAGTTCGACGGTGAGCACAAACGGACAACCAGCATTTCGGTGCCCGTAAGTGTATCGAACAGCAGGCCGGCTGCGGTGAAAGAATGCGCGGGAACATTGTTCATCCCTACAGACAGAACTGACAGTGAAGGGTGCCAGTTAAAGTTAAAGTTAAAGTTAAAGTTAAAGTTAAAGTTAAAGGGATATAATTTCGCCATATTTCTCCACAATTCAAATAGTATTGACAATAAAGCTGGATAACTCTTTCAATTCCTCAATGCTTATTTGTAATGTAATTGGATGAACAGAAACAAATTCACTGCCTTCATTTTCGCAACCGTAAAATTTTATAATGCCTTCATATATTTACTCTGGTAGTGTGCTGGCAGAAAGCCGCCAGCATTGGCCTTGCCAAGCACCAGCATTTTCGCGCCGCGCGCTTTGGTGCCGGGAATATCCAGTTCATCCAGACCCAGACTAACCGTGCAACCCGGTAGTCTAATTTCGCCAACGCACTGCTCCGGCCGTCAGGTATGAATACCGCACGCCGTTTTTGCCGCTAGGGGGTCGGTAACATCACTAATAAAGAGTAAATAGGGTTGTGGGATTAGCATATTGTCTCTCGTTTCAGCCAAAAGAACAGAATGAAACCACTATTTCATGCGTTTTAAAAGGTGACGAATGATTCTTTAGCCGGAGGGTATAACGGCTAACGAAGTATTTAACGCCGGGCCGCTGGTGAGAGCATTCATAGCCAATGCCAGCGACCTGTCCTGCTTATATCAGCACAACAGAAAATCCCCTACCTCAAATACAAGATGTCGAAATTAATCCGTTTCTTTCGGTGCGAGGTGAAACAACTCTTTTGCCATCGAAAGAATTCTGTCTTTTTCGACTATTTTATCAACCCACTCTGCAGGAATGCCTGACAGTCCATACAAAGCGCCTGCTAACTGGCCTGCGGTGGCTGCCACGCTATCAGCATCATCAGCAAGATTTGCCGCCAGCAAAATGGCATCTTTGAAATTGTCTGTATGCCAGACGGCCCATAATGCGGCCTCAAGGGTGTCGATGACATAGCCAGAAGAGCGGATTTGATCACGATGCTTTTCTTTATATTCACCGGCATTGATGAGCAATACACGTAATGTTGATCCCATAAGATGAGGAGCAAAGCTCTCATTCTTACTGTAACCATTTAAGATGTAATGAAGCATGACATTAAAAAAGCGACAGCTATCTATAGACTCTGCGGCACAATGTGTAGCCTCACTCTGTAGTATCGCATCTCGCCAACCATCAATAAACGATTTCCTTCTGAAAATAGCAGTAGGTGCATGGCGAATTAATGGTGCATTCCCTGCAGTCTCAGGAGAAGTATTCCCCATCCATGTTGGTCCATGAAGGACAAACTGTTCAAGTGCATAGCGTGTTGTATTACCTATATCAAAGCATACGCCATTAGAACTATTTGTCCCATTTTTATACCAGTTGAGTAGCTTTTGTCGGAACAATGTAATATCACATTTATTACTTTCAATATAAGTTTCAGCGAGACACAGCGCCATCGAGGTGTCATCAGTCCACTCACCGGGTTTGAGAGAGAAAGGTCCCCCGCCAACCATGCCATCAACACGAGCTTTATCTCTTGGCATAAATTCTAGCGTTGTGCCTATAGCGTCTCCAACCGCCAACCCCATCAAAGCGCCCTGACATTTATCTAATGCCTGTTCATCAGTAATTTTCTGAGGTAAAGATTTCGCCCATTCTGGCTTGAGATCGTCCTCAGGTTTAGCGCGTAAAGGTTTTTGTTCATGAGACATTCTGTTCATCAACTGCCGTGATGCCTGGGGTATTAAATGAGCGTAACGTCTGGTATAAATGAAAAGCGCATCATCATCAGCCCTAAGATCAATCATAAAAACTCCTTATAAATTCACATCCTCAAGTAATTTTAAAAAAATTAATTAAAATCAAATAAAAAAGGAGTAAATTTTATAATATCATATTATTTTATTTACTCACGCTGGGTTTATAAATTAATATGTCAGCACTCATTTATTTCTGGGGTTTTAAATATTTCTATTTACGCTTTTCATATTCTGAAGCCGGAAGGAGCGTTAAGAGCGCTTCTGATTTTTTGTTATTTAGTAATAATAATATCTGGAGACTTTTTTGATTTTATAAAATCAGAAAAGTGTTCATGTCCAAAACTGTCCCCACTTTCTTCCATAATATTAATCGTTTTGATAATGAAATCAGATAATTCCCTTAGTTCCTCGATAGTTACTTGCAGCGACATCACCTCAAGAGAAACTAAATTGCTATCTTCATTCTCATATCCATAAATTTTCATAATACGCCTTATCTTTAATCGGGTGGTGTCCATCCATGACTAATCAGCCACTTACGTGCTTTCTTTGTTGGATTTGGTATCCCTCGGTGGGCATCATGGACACCGCCACTTGCATTAGAAGAAGTTTCGCCCGAGTAATGGACATGTGCCTCCTTACCAGGAATGTGGCCTCTGTCGACTCGCTCTATTTATCGCGGAGCTTGACCACGCTCAACTTCTTTTTGCATTGAGCCCGGCGACGAAGGTTTACATTTCGACCGACTCAACCCTAACGGATCCACCCAACTCAGCGGAGTTGGCGCATACTGATAAAGGTTAACCCCACCAGCAAGCCCTATTGGATCCTGGCTCACAAACCTGCCCGCATCCGGATCATAATAGCGAAAGCGGTTATAGTGCAAACCTGTTTCCGCATCGAAATTCTGACCCTGATAGCGCAGCGGCTGCCAGACCGGCTCTGCATTCTCCACTGCGGCCTGCTCTATGTGCAGCGTATTGCCCCAGGCACGATAGACGGCACGCCAGACCACACTGCCATCAGCACCAGTCAGCTCTCGTGGCAGACCTGACACATCGTTGTGATACCAGTGAACCTGTGCTTCATGCTCCGTCTCGCCCTGCTGCAGACTTAACTGCGCCAGTTGAGCAAAGCTGTCATCCTCGTAGATCCAGATGTGCTGACGCGAACCTCTCACCTCACTCAGCAGGCGATTGCCTTCCCAGATGAAGCGCGTGATACCAAAAGCATCGCGTTTCCAGCTTCGAAGTCCAAACGCATCATAGCTGTAGGTGGTTCGCTGCTCGGTCCCGTTGCGGGTGCTCACCGATTCGGTCAGCTGATGTTCAGCGTTCCAGATAAACTGCTGGTCTGTGTGGCCGCCGCTCTGTTTGCGCGTCAAATTACCAAAGCCGTCACAGGTCCAGCGTTTATCTTCATAAATCCTGAGTCGGTTATCCTGGTGTCACTATGCAGCTGATCCTCAACGATCGCAGCATGGCCTCGTTTCATGAGGAAGTAGCCGACTGAGATGAGATTTGAGGTCGGTCAAAAGGAAACCATGAAGGTAAATAGGGGTGGCTGATTCTGACGGTAGACAGCTAAAGTTAAAAAGACAGAAGGCTCGTTAAGATCGCTTCCTTTTATTATTCATTCTCAATTTCGTTTATCCAGTTGCGGAGATCATCATCCGTATATAAAAAACCCCGAGCTGAAGAAGGTAAATCCACAGCTCCTAGCAATTTTCAAGTATTTTAAAATAACGGGATCTTATAATCTTAATGAGTCATCATCAAAAATATTAAATGCCCATTGAGACATATCATCTCTCTTAGCCTCACCTGCCAATATATATGACATTTTATCAACTATATCAACACGTAAAGTTTTAATATCCAAAAATCACCTCATTCCTTTATAATTACCATCCATATCAAATATATGATGGTTCTTCTCATGAGTAACAGGCTTTGGAGCCACACTTCTTATATTTTCAGCATAGTCTACCTTTTCATACCATGTACGTTTATTACCTGTAGAAGGATCCCATTCTCTGACTAACCTGGCACCTTTCATCTCACTTATATTTCGAGATGGTTTTATACTCTTTTAATAACATGCTAAAACCAAAATGATTATTCCTGTTTAGAATTTACTTATGTTTATCAATGAATAAAATTATTGAAATGTCACTGCTCACCAAAGGATAGAACCGTGAAAATACTGTTATCAGATGCCTTACCGACAAGATGTCGGTGCAGAATTTTTCATCCACTATGGCAAGCTTTATAAATAGCTAATCAGACGCATTCATCTCCCACTGGTAGCGATCATATGCGGACCTGAATTCTATAGTTAACTCCCATACCAGCTAACAATTTTCTCTTTAATAGAATTCAAAAAAGAAATATTAGCAACTATGACATGGATTTGAGTACCATCCACCTCTTTATCAAACTCGCTTAATGAATCAGCATCTTCGTCTAAAACAACCTTTATAATAGCGCCATTACTTTTTTTTCGTGCTGAAAATATTGGATTGCCATCCATAAAAGGCTTTCCATTTGAAAAAGTAGTGTTGTAATATGGGCAATCTACAGGTTTTTCAGACTTTATAAAACTTAAAAAAAAATCTTTTAGAAAAGACTCTAGCGCTAAATACACATTCTCATCATCAAGATAACTATTAAACATATTTACTCCAAAAATGCTTTTCCAGAAATAATCTCAATATCTACACGTTCGTGCTTAGTGTCCTTCACCATAAATGTTTTACTCACAGGAGCATCAGCACCTCCGCATTTACTGGCAGTAGTTATAAATTTCTCTGCCTTTTGAAATGCATCTTTTCTGAGTGCTAAATCACGTTTATTTAGTTTACCTTTCAACTCAGTTATCATTTTTTTAGCATCCTCTGCAGTAAGGGGATGTTCCTGACTCCATGAAACAGATTCTTCAAGAGAGGAGCCTTGTGCCTGAATTCGCCCTCGATGAGCTGCTGATAACCCCAGCGGATCCACCCAACTCAGCGGATTCGGCGCATACTGATAAAGGTTAACCCCACCAGCAAGCCCTATCGGATCCTGGCTCACAAACCTGCCCGCATCCGGATCATAATAGCGAAAGCGGTTATAGTGCAAACCTGTTTCCGCATCGAAATACTGACCCTGATAGCGCAGCGGCTGATAAACCGGCTCTGCATTCTCCACTGCGGCGTGCTCTATGCGCAGCGTATTGCCCCAGGCACGATAGACGTCAGATTGAGACGTTGCTGGCCCAAGGCAGCGGCTGAAGGTTAAAAGCCGGAAGAGTCGTTAAGATCGCTTCCGGCTATTATTATTCATAGACTTTTGCAGCCATTAAAATATCTGCAAAGACTTTCCAATTCGTATCCTTTGGCAACGGCTGGTTAATATTTTCATAATATTCATCCATATCCTCTATCCATGAAGCTATAGCTTCAAGATATGAGCTGAGATCTTTATTTTCCCATTCATCAGGGTTATCTTTGAGATCTTTCGCCAGAGCTGCTATAAGTTTAACAAGCCCATCTTTACTGCTAATCGGTAATAAATCATCTAACATTTCAGTCACCTATAACTCTCTTAATACCATCACCCATTTTAAGAATGATACTTTTTCCATCTGTTTTCGTGGTCATTTTCCACATTTGTCCAGCAACTTCCTTCTCCGAAGCCCACTGTACCGGTATTTCTTTCAGCCCTGAAGTTTGAATGCAGCCAGCCTCCTGTGGTCCAGAGTCCATAATTTACCGCTTGAGTCTTGCCAAATTTTAATTGCCGGTAATTCATTGGGCTTAAGAGTACCGTTTTTAAGAGCAGCTGCGTTATTGAGAACGGTATGCTCGCCCGTTTGATTCTTAATTGAACTTTGCATGAAATGGATCTCGTCAGGATTCTTTGTAAAGCTCCCACATTTACTCAGCCCCAGCGGATCCACCCAACTCAGCGGATTCGGCGCATATTGATAAAGGTTAACCCCACCAGCAAGCCCTATTGGATCATGGCTTACAAACCTGCCCGCATCCGGATCATAATAGCGAAAGCGGTTATTGTGCAAACCTGTTTCCGCATCGAAATACTGACCCTGATAGCGCAGTGGCTGATAAACCGGCTCTGTATTCTCCACTGCTGCCTGCTCTATGCGCAGCTTATTACCCCAGGCACGATATACGGCACGCCAGACCACACTGCCATCAGCACCAGTCAGCTCTCATGGCAGACCTGACACATCGTTATGATACCAGTTAAGTTAACCTGAGCGTCATGCTAAGCCTCGCCCTGCTGTAGATTTAGCTGCGCCAGCGGTGCAAAGCTGTTATCTTCATAAATCCAGAGGTGCTACCGCGAGCCTCTCACCTCACTAATTTTTATATTTATACATAATAACCAAATTATGTCATTCCTATTGAAAGCTAAATCAATCCCATCTTATATCAACATATGGGCTAATATTTTCAATTGTCAGAAACTCTGACTCACAAAAGATAGAACCCACCTCACCTTTTATGCTAATTGTAGATTTACCTTGAGAACAATGAATATCCGGATTGCATATAAAACTAACCTTGCAGCAATTAGCATTAAATTTCTTCACTCCATCGAAACCCAAAATAATATTCATCGCATTATATCCATTACCATCCCATTTCTTAGGGCGTTTTTTAGGGATGCCTTTAATGCTGAACAAGAATCTGATTGATGATGTTTCATGAAAGTAGAATCCATTTAATTGAGCATCTTTTAATTCAAGAACATCACCAAACATATGAGTTATTTTTTCTTTATGTAAAGCACATTCAAACCACACATCCATTCCTTATGGGGAAGTTATAATAACCGTGAGTTCAAGGAACAATAGCGGTATCTAGAGTTTTTACAGTCACTGGTTCGACTAGCCTTACGTTAAAATGTGGTTCAGCACCATGTAAAGGTGTTGCTTTAGCATGTCCTAAACTATGCTCCTGAATAAGGAGATTCAAAAGGTTCAACATTTAGATTAGTGTTTATTCTGGATTTAATAAAATCCAAAGATAATGGACAAATAACATACATGTAAAAATCATAGCCAAAATGCACTTCCATTTCGTCCGAAACCAGTTTGCACCATATCTTTTACCTTAATACATCTTTTACAAGCAAAGGCAAAACGGTGATATCCACCACTTCAGGATATTCAACACTTCCTTTATCATCAAAAACCTCTAAATCTGAAAGAGTCAACTTTTCAACATTTAATAAATCACATAAAGATAAGACAAAATTGACATACTCATTTTCCACTAAAATGTAATCATCGACGCTAACCTTCACCCCTACATCAAAATAACTAGCCCACTCATCCTTTGCAGAGACCAAATTACCTTCAGCATCATAATTATGATATTTTTTTATTCTTAATGAAGTATCCATTAGTCACCAATTCTATTTAATTTTATATCAAATGTTCCAGACCTGGTTCTACGACCACCTAAGTTTCTGACGCTATCCGTAGCTTTCCAAAAGCCTCCATTATGCCTATCACCGTCAGGTGTTATGTATTTAAGTTTACCTGGCGCTTTATTATTTACATATACAGGCTGACCGTGTGACCTTTCATTTTTTTTTGTGTAACCAAGTTCAGATGCATGTTCCGCGTGGCCACATTTTCTTGCCAACCCCAGCGGATCCACCCAACTCAGCGGATTCGGCGCATACTGATAAAGGTTAACTCCACCAGCAAGCCCTATCGGATCCTGGCTTACAAACCTGCCCGCATCCGGATCATAATAGCGAAAGCGGTTATAGTGCAAACCTGTTTCCGCATCGAAATACTGACCCTGATAGCGCAGCGGCTGCCAGACCGGTTCTGCATTCTCCACTGATGCCTGCTCTATAGGCAGCGTATTGCCCCATGCACGCCAGACCACACTGCCATCAGTATCGGTCAGCTCGCGTGGCAGACCTGACACGTCGTTGTGATACCAGTTAACCTGAGCGTCATGCTCCGTCTCGCCCTGCTGCAGACTGGTCTGCATCAAGGGAGCAAAACTGTCATCCTCGGAAATCCAGATGTGCTGGCGCGAGCCTCTCACCTCACTAAGCAGGCGATTGCCTTCCCAGATAAAGCGCGTGATACCAAAAGCATCGCGTTTCCAGCTTCGACGTCCAAACGCATCATAGCTGTAGGTGGTTCGCTGCTCACTTCCGTTTCGGATGCTCAGCGATTCGGTCAGCTGGTGTTCAGCGTTCCAGATAAACTGCTGGTCTGTGTGGCGGCCGCTCTGTTTGCGCGTCACATTACCAAAGCCGTCATAGGTCCAGCGTTTATCTTCATAAACCCTGAGTCGGTTATCCTGGTGTCACGATGCTGCTGATCCTAAACAATCGCAGCATGGCCTCGTTGCATGAGGAAGTGGCCCGCTACGTTCAGAAGAAACGGGACATATTACCGGGAAATAGCTGATTGAGATGAGATTTGAGGTTGGTCAAAAGGAAACCATGAAGGCTGAATAGGAGTAACTGATTCTGACGGCAGACAGCTAAAGTTAAAACACAGAAGGATCGTTAAGATCGCTTCCGTTATATTATTCATTCTCAATTTCGTTAATCCAGTGGCGAAGATCATCATCCGTATATAAAAAATCCCGATCTGAAGAAGGTAAATCCACAGCTCCTAGCAATTTTAAGTATTTTAAAATAATGGGATCTTCTAATCTTAATGAGTCATCATCAAAAATATTAAATGCCCATTCAGACACATCATCTCTCTTAGCATTACCTGCCAATATATCTAATATTTTATCAATTATATCAATACGTTGAATTTTAATATCCAAAAATCACCTCCTTCCTTTATAATTGCCATCAATATCAAATATATGATGGTACTTTTCGTAAAAAACAGGCTACAGAGCCAAATCTATTATATTTCTGGTATGACCTACAGTTTCATACTATGCAAGTTTATTATCTCTATAAGAGTATAAATGACTGGATGAACTGCCAATCTGACAGGCAGGAATATATCTACTCAAGCGCAGAATCCTTATTCCAACTTTAAAAAATTACAACTCAACAGGATAAAGTGAAATTTTATCAGGACTTGTATAGAAAGATATATATCCATCTATTTCACTCACCCCCGAAACTTCAATAAAAACGATGTCATTTCCAAGTGACAAAACTAAAATACCATCATCTTCACATGATATTACTTTAGCTTTGAACCACATCAAACCCTCAACTACATCAACGCGAACAACATGTTCTTTTTCAGGAAAAACATCCACCCCCCATTCAAAAACGCCGTCAATTTCCAATTCAACTTCATAAGAATTGCGTGATAAAAATTTATTACCCTCCCAAACAGCAATACCCCAACCTATATCGGACTCAAAGCTTATCAATCTCTCGTCTATTTTATGATTGAGAATAATCTTCATTTTTTTAATGGCACCCTAACGACACTATTATCAACATTCATCACGTTTTCAACCGGATCATATGTCCATATTTCTTCATGATAATGATGCTTCGTTGGCTTACTGTTCATTTCATGATTTCCATAACGAATGCTTCTTTTCCCATCGGCAGATACTATTCTATCAGGATCTGGCAAACCTGTTCTTGGATGATTATTTGAATGAGGTCCAGGACCAAGGAATTCATCCCATTTATCTACCGCATTTTCTGGTTTAACCGGCTTAGGTGCATAGGTCTCATTATGATACCCTTGCTTTGTCGATGTATCTGGATCGCATTTAGAAAGACCCAGCGGATCCACCCAACTCAGCGGATTCGGCGCATACTGATAAAGGTTAACCCCACCAGCAAGCCCTATCGGATCCTGGCTCACAAACCTGCCCGCATCCGGATCATAATAGCGAAAGCGGTTATAGTGCAAACCTGTTTCCGCATCGAAATACTGACCCTGATAGCGCAGCGGCTGATAAATCGGCTCTGCATTCTCCACTGCTGCCTGCTCTATGCGCAGCGTATTGCCCCAGGCACGATAGACGGCACGCCAGACCACACTGCCATCAGCACCAGTCAGCTCTCGTGGCAGACCTGACACATCGTTGTGATACCAGTGGACCTGTGCTTCATGCTCCGTCTCACCCTGCTGCAGACTTAGCTGCGCCAGCGGAGCAAAGCTGTCATCCTCGTAAATCCAGATGTGCTGACGCGAACCTCTCACCTCACTCAGCAGGCGATTGCCTTCCCAGATGAAGCGCGTGATGCCAAAAGCATCGCGTTTCCAGCTTCGACGTCCAAACGCATCATAGCCTTAAGTAGTTCTCTGTTAAGTTCCTTATAAATATAAGTAATTAAATTTAGCGAGATTATGACATTTCAAATATGAATAGAAGTAGGCAACCAATTGAAAATAGTTATACTAACTTAATTGCCTCGGATATTTTCGATTTTAGAACTTCGATATTGCCTGCTGAATCACTGAACACTGGCGCTTCCCAATCATAATCTTTTATTAAAGAAACAAAGAACTTTCCGTTAATGTTAAATGACGGTCTCCATCCTACATCTAAAATGAACCCACCAGGGAACTCAACCTGGAGCATATCTTCTTTTAAATCGTCTATAAAACCCCTCAGCGGCTGTTTTTCGTCAATATGAAAATCATCAAATGTAATAACCCCACCTTTGGAAACAAGATCCATATTAATCATTTTATAAGCCTCATAAATTCATTTTGAGATATAGGGTGTCCGTGAATTGTCCCCCCGCTTTCCTCTACCCTTAACCACCGGCTTTCTTTGCCCTCACTTGCTCCAATAACCTCTCCCATATCTTTAACTTTCCAAGGTTTTCCATTACTGACCGATTCACCATTTTTATAAACATATCTTTCTAGTGATTCTATGTCTGTCCCGGGTTTATATTTAGCTGGGCCTGACTTTGTCGATTTGATAACATCTTTCCAAATTGAAATTTTAGATGCAACATGCTTATAGCCATGAGGAGTCCAGTTAGGTTCGTTCTCATCAAAGCATTTGCGTTGCAAACCTAGCGGATCCACCCAACTCAGCGGATTCGGCGCATACTGATAAAGGTTAACCCCACCAGCAAGCCCTATCGGATCCTGGCTCACAAACCTGCCCGCATCCGGATCATAATAGCGAAAGCGGTTATAGTGCAAACCTGTTTCCGCATCGAAATACTGACCCTGATAGCGCAGCGGCTGATAAATCGGCTCTGCATTCTCCACTGCTGCCTGCTCTATGCGCAGCGTATTGCCCCAGGCACGATAGACGGCACGCCAGACCACACTGCCATCAGCACCAGTCAGCTCTCGTGGCAGACCTGACACATCGTTGTGATACCAGTGGACCTGTGCTTCATGCTCCGTCTCGCCCTGCTGCAGACTTAGCTGCGCCAGTGGAGCAAAGCTGTCATCCTCGTAAATCCAGATGTGCTGACGCGAACCTCTCACCTCACTCAGCAGGCGATTGCCTTCCCAGATAAAGCACGTGATACCAAAAGCATCGCGTTTCCAGCTTCGACGTCCAAACGCATCATAGCCGTAGGTGGTTCGCTGCTCGCTTCCGTTTCGGATGCTCACCGATTCATTTAGTTGATGTTCAGCGTTCCAGATAAACTGCTGGTCTGTATGGCGGCCGCTCTGTTTGCGCGTCACATTACCAAAGCCGTCATAGGTCCAGCGTTTATCTTCATAACCCCTGAGTCGGTTATCCTGCAGGGGCTGCGCCTGCGAATCACTCAGCAGATTGTGCGCCGGATCAAAGGCGAAATGCTCATCACGCGCCCGCGTCATCCGTCCCAGCGCGTCATATTCGTAACGATAATCGCCCGTGTATTTATCCGTCATCTGCGTCAGCTGTCCATCGCGACGCCAGACATACTCGCGTGCCACCGCTGACTGCGCGCCACGGCCCGCACGCTGGCTTATCAGCCGGCCCATCTCGTCGTGCAAATACTCGCTGCTGATTGCGCCCTGGGTGCGATGCACTTCACGGTGCATAACGTCACGTTCGCTTTCGCTGATGACACGGTTACCAAAGTTGACCTGCACCCGATGCCCGCTGCCATAGTAAAACTGCTTCAGTTCCCGCCCATCCGGTAAGATAGTGTGCGTACGATTACCCAGCTCGTCATAGCTGTGGCGCAGTTCATAACGGTGCCCCCGAACCAGCGTCCGCTCTGCGAGCAGTTGTCCGGCATCATCCCATTCGAGTTCAGAGCGTCCGCCGTGATTGACACCTGCCGTGAGGCGTCCCAGCGCATCGTAACGATAGCGGGTACGTTGCCATGTGGCATCTCCAGCGCGCGACACCAGCTTTTCCAGCAATCGCCCGGCGGGATCCCGTCGATAGTGTGAGTGGATTACCGGCCCGCTGCCATCGCCTTCTTCAATACGAGCCAGCAGCCAGCCACTGTCATCATATTCATAACGCGTTTTACAACCATCAAACCCGCGCTCCTCCACCCGGTTATCCCGGGCATCGTAGCGAAAGGTATATCGCGCACCGTTCTCATTAATCAGTGTGGTCAGGCGACGGGCCAGATCGTATTCGTAGCCAATGCTGTGGCCGAGTGCATCAGTGCGTGATAGCGGCAAGCCATCAGCAGCCAGCGTCCAGCGCGTAACCTGCCCCAGAGGATCCTGCCAGGCAATCAGACGTTTCCAGCGGTCAAACTCAAAGCTTTCCGTTCCACCATCGGCATGCACAATACGCTGGGGCAGGCCATTCCATCGGTTATAGAACCGGGTATGATTGCCTGCTGCATCCGTCTGCTGCTTCATCCAGCCATATTTGTCATAGTCAAAGGTCGAAGTGCGCCCTGAGCAATCGGTATGACTGATAAGAAAGTTGGCCTGGTTCCAGCATAACGCTTGTATGCCCGCCGCAGCATCACGTACCCTGACCAGATTGCCACGGTCATCATGGTTGTATTCTGTAATGCGTCCTATCTCATCCGAAAAACGGATTAAGTTTCCTGCTGTGTCGTAGATAAATTCACGCGTGCCGCCTAGCATGTTGGTCACACGAACCGGCGTGTTCCAGCGTTCGTGATAATCAAAACGTGTAGTCTGACCATCTGGCTCAATTATTGCCGTACAGTTGCCGCGTTCATCATAGCGGTAGCGCGTTATCCGGCCGCTCTGGTCGGTGAGTTGTGTCATCTGACCGCGGGCATTACGTCTGATACGAATATGCCCTTCCATCGCATCCTGATAGCCAATCAGTTCCTTATTGTCGTCAAAGTCATAGCGTGTCACACGTCCCAGTGCATCAGTGACCGTTGTAGTCTGACTGCCATATTCAAAACGCCATTCCCCGCCGAGGCTGTCGCGATGTGCCAGTACCTTTCCTTCAGGAGCATAGGTGTCATAGTGATAAAAACACTCCATTTCGCCCGCGCGGCGATGCGCCACCATAATATGGTTACGGTAACGGAATTCACGCAGCACCTCGTTGAGCTCATTACGCACGGTAATCAGGTCACCCTGAGATGAATAATCGTAGCGGCACAGAATTTCGGCATTCAGAGGATCAGACGGATAACAGACGCTGACGCTGGTGATACGGAAAAAAGCACTCCCCGTGTCCGATTCAAACTGAGAGAAGTTGATATTAAAACGACGCCCGGCGCTGTCTTCAATCTGCACCGGCAGATTCAGGATGTTGTAACGAATAATAAGGCGGTTGCCGTGACGGTCGCTGATGGCGGATAGCAGCCAGCGGTCAGATTCAGCTTTATGTGTAAAGTGCCAGTGCTGACTCTCATCTGCGTCTGAAATGCAGAATTCCTCTGCCTGTGGCTGCGAGATATAGAGTTGTTCGTAGCGATGAAGTTGTGGCCTGCGTCCTGCATCAGGATAAGGAAACTCTATTTCGCGTCCCTGTTCATCGATCAATATCAGCAGATGATTTTTCTTACGCACTTCCTGTGAGATGGGCAGTGACCAGCCCTGTCCCAGCCAGCCATTGCCGATTTCATCGGAAAAATAGTAGCGTTGCCAGTTGAGGGGGACCGAGGCTGGAAAAGAGAAATCATTATCTTCAGGGCCGAACAGCAGTTTGATACCCAGTACAGGGTTAACCGGACTACCAATCGCCATATCCACCTGCGGCAGAGGCCTTGCCGGAATTTTGCATGGCTCAGTCTTTTTCTGCGCATGTCCTTTGTCACTGCCTCCCTTTTCGCTGCCCGCTTTCTTAGCGCTGATAACTTCATCGGCTTCTTTTTTAGCAGCTTTAGCTTCAGCTTTAGCGGCGGTTGTTTCAGCTTTGACGGCTGCTTTTTCTGCCAGCTCAGCACCTTCTTTTGCAATACCCTTGCCCACTTTCGCGGCTTCTATTGCTTTGCCAGCCTTTGCTGCCAGCTTACCGGCTTTAAATGCTGCCCCACCACCGGGTACAAAGTTAGCTGCCGCCGAAGCAGCTGAAAGTGCTGCATTACCATAATCGCCTTCTGCGGTGTAAATTGCCGCGTTCGCGCCGTCAGCCACCGTGCCAACAATCGGAACTGCGCCTAACACGTCCAGACCGGTATGGACCCAGTCGCCATAACTGCTCCACCAGCTTTTCTTTTTCGGCGGGTTGGCACTGCCCGCCGCCACATGGCCTTGTGGCGCAGGCGCATATTGTAATTTACCAATCGTATTTCCGGTTGCCATTGGAGCTCCGTGCGAAAATATACAGGTTAAGAAGGGTTTTTTATATTAAGTGTGCTTATTCAGATAAGGCATGCGATGCAGTTCAGGTAAATAGTTTCACCAGGTGCCGCTTAAGGATTTATTCATTGCGGCGAGAAAAAAGATAAAGCAGCCAGATATTGTCAGAAGGGTTTTTATACAAAATCAATGAGTGAGATCGTAACAGACAGGCATGTAATAATTAAAATTCCAAAGCAATCATCATAATGCCCACATTATTCAGGTGCGAGGATTGATACCAGTACCGCACCATCTCACTATCATGCCAGAAAGTGAATAAGTCAGGGTTTATCACTATGCATCTGACACGCCAGCCAGCACTTCTTAGCGCCTGTTAAATCACGAGCAGAGCGGTTTAAGCAGGCCGTTATGCAATCTGAACCTGTCACTTATTATAACCATGCCAGGTTCATCAGCCTGAATTAATCGCACGCTCAGGCATCCATCAGAAGCTGACTTTAAATTTGACCCAAATACCTGTTAATTTTTGTGGGTTAATTTTTTTATATCTTCCAGCTTATCGATTGCCAGCTTATTATCTTTATTGGTATTACTGATGATTTTATCCAAAAACTGATTAAAAGTTACATTATTAACATCAGTAATATTTGCATCTGCGCCATGATTGAGAAGGTATTCAACCTGATCATATTGTTGACCATACAGACCTTGAAAAATTGCCGTTTGACCTAAGCTATCTTTTGCATTGACGTCTGCACCAATCTCTACAAGATATTTCAGAGTCGGGAAGGATCTTTCATTGGTTGCATAAAATATTATCGGCGTGCTTTCAAATCTCGCATTTTTATCCATCCCGCCTTTAATTAAGGCTTTAAAAAAGACAGGGTCTGCGTATCCCGCTGTATTAGTTGCCACAGATCCCATGTCGACAACGTATTGAAGAGGATTAGCGCCATGTTTTACTAAAACAGTCAATATATTGATTCTGTTAACTTCCTTTTTTGATGCCTCACTCAGGGCATAATACAAAAGCGTTAAATCCTTCTCGCCAGGCTTATTAAGATCGGTTTGCGTTGATAATTTTTCCACCTCATCAACGTTGCCCTCTTCAATTGCCTGCGCTAGCTGGAGCTGGCTTCCTGAAAAATAATCTTCGGGATGAATTTTCTTCATATCACAAGCCTGTAAAGTTAAAAACGCAAATAAAAAAGGCAAATAAATCATTTTCCTTAGAATGTTCAATTATTTTCTCCTGTGATGGTTGCTATATCATGGCTTTTTTCTAACTCCAGACAGTGTATGACCTGATCCATGCCGTGCAAGGTGACAGGATTACCCTCTCCGCCGGATAGATTGTGACTTGTACCTGCGGAGTCAGGCGCCTTCCCCGCAATATACGCTTTTAACATTGCCAGCCCAGGACCATATTTCATTCCAAACTCCAGCAGTCGCCCGGCATTATTCTCCTGAATATCGGTCAGTATTTCACCTTTCACTCTGAATGCATCGATATTTTTTCCATCTCCGGAAGCCACTGAACCGGAATATCGTGAGACAGTATTCAGGTTTAAACCCGCAGCATTAAATGTCCACCCTTTAACATTTCCTGCTTCTGATGCTGAAGACGCTAACCCACCGCCCAGAGAATGACCGACCACATCAACATTACCTGTTTTAGATAAGTGCGTACCTATTTGAACGGCTTGTTCATAATAGCCCGTTTCTTTGTCAACTCCCTGATTGAAATTCGCCTTCCAGTCTTCAATCTCACTCGGCCTTGTACCCCGGAAAACGACAGAGGTTTTCATATCATCGCCAAATACTGCCGGATCCGGCGCATAAACTCTGGCTCTGAACCCCGGAGACCCAGTAGCAATAAGATCTTGAGGTTTCAAATTTATCTTTTTTAATGCCTCTGAATCATTACTGATATCAGTCCATCCTTCAGGCATATGAGGGGTTAGTTCCCGGGGATCGCCTCCATCATAAATCACTGAGGCCAGACGGGCTTTTTCAACGGCGGTGTTATCCAGTTCGAGACGATTTGCTGCAGCCTGTACATCCTTGTCGCTATTGAACTTACCCAATTCAATCAGATGCTTACGGTATTTCCATCGTTCACTTTTGGACATACCAAGCATGCCTGGCAAGAAACTGCCATTCATGAAAAACATATCCTGAACTCTGATAATTCTGAAACCGCCTATGTTGGTATCAGGACTGTGTTCAATCGGCCAACAATTCCCCTCCACCGTTCCGCTGGTAACACCCTTGTTCGTTCCTGCTGCATCTCCAATCGTTTTGGGCACAAAACTTTGATTGAATACAAAGGCAGGATGCCCATTAAATTTGACAGAATTAATTGTGGACGCAGATGAGCCAAGCGTGGTCTGTACGGGATAGGGGACGGGAGATTGCGATCCCGGCGTAAAACAAAGATCAGGTGCCATGCCAACTACTTTGTATGCGCCATCTTTACGGGCAGCGTAATTTTCAGCCATTCGCTTTCACCTGGTGTAATTTCGCCAACAGACTCGGTGGTAAAGGCACAAACTGGCGTGAAGCAGAGTGACTATTATGGCTTGCGGCAAGCTCAAGCTGTTGCTGGCGTTGTTCCGCTTTGATGAAACGCAGTTCGGTCATGGCCGGCTCCATAAGTTCCGAAATTACAGTACGATAGCTACAATGTACTTTTCGCTCATTCAGGTCGATAACCAGCGTATCAAGGACCATATCTTTTGCCACTCCAGCCCCTTTCTCGGTGGTAATAAATACAAAAAGTGACTCCACGGGTACCTGCAAATGAATTTGCTGATTCTCAATCTCACGGGATGAAATAAAATAACGCAGCGTTACAGGTACACTTTTGAGTGGTTCCGGTAAGGGAAATTGCATTAAGGGATGCGCGCCATTCCAGTAAGCAAAGTTAAAATCCTGCGGCAGCAGAGGATGACGGTCTTTTCGCCATTTTTCATCGTAGCGTCCTGCCAGTTCAATCCTTCCTTGCCAGCCCCGGCCAAAAAAGCCAAAACCCGCAGGTGATGATTGTTGATCAATTTTTTGTACTGGCTGTGTTGGCCACTCGATCTGTGGGGCTGTCAGACGCTGGGCTTTCAGGTTTTTCAGTACTTCGGGAGGATACCATCCCATCCCAACACTGTTTACCGGGGAGGCAATAATTTTTTCACCTTCTAAAGAGTAGAATCCCCCTGCGGCGTATTCATAGCGAAGATCCAGCGATGTTATCGGTTGAGATTCACTTAGCTGCCAGGTGGCAATCATCTTCCGCCATTCACGCGGCCCATTAATTTTAATGAGACGGGTAAAATCCCCCAACTGAACACCAGCGGTAAAACTTTTTACGGGCTTATCTTCAGGTGCCCAGGCCGTCGCATTAATGACCAGATCCATACGTGGTTTATAGGGGGCCAAATCGCTTTCAAATCGGACACTACTCCGGCCCTGCTCAGCGAAGTAGCTATCCTGCTCAACCAGCTCACCCTGATCCTCACAGAAAACCAGTTCACCACTTTTTATATCCAGATCATAGCTAAGACGGGCAACGACTGTTGAAAAGCCATGGTCGTTTTGATCTAAGGAATCAAAGAGTAATGCAGGAAAGGCAGTTAAATTGGCAAAGTTTTCCATAATCAGTTGATGTCTATCTGTGTTCCGTCGATATCAATCACCTTCTCACCGACCAGCTTGATCTTGTTCGCGCTGATGGTGATGGTGCCATTCTGCTCAAGCACAATCATCGATTCGCCACATACCAGGGTGATTTTGTCTTCAGCACTGAATTCCGCAGTGGTCCCGGCAGTCAGTGCCATGTCCCGACCGGTATTGAGCGAATATTTCATGCCGACATGGTGTGCCTGCATTCCGCCGACATTGGTCATCCAGCCGCCACCAACGTTTAGCATGTATGCCGCGCCAATATTGGTGTTCTGAGCCAGACCGACATTAAGCATTGAAGCCAGTGCAATGGTTTCAGCTTTCGCCCTATCCACTTTCAGTGTCTGGTTGCCATTAATCGTTACCGACTGATTCTGACCAATCCGCACTTTCTCATTCTGATCGACTGTTTCAGTGCGATTACTGTGTACAGTGATGGTTTCATTACCATCCACCGTTTCAGTACGGTTCTGATGAACGGTAATGGTTTCATTTTGATCAACCGTTTCTGTGCGATTTTTCTTCACCTCGGTGGTTTCATTGCCGCCAATGGTTTTAGTCCGGTTGCTGCCGACGCTGTGGGTTTCATTGTTCTCAACCTCAGTGTCCATGTTCTTCTCGGCATGCAGCCAGACCTGTTCTTCACCCGCCTTATCCTCAAACCTCAGCGCGTTCGCGGTGTCCGCCGTGCCATCCTTTGACCGGCTCAGAAACCCCATCTGCGTCGCTGCCGCCGGCAGCGCCCACGGCGGCATGCTTGCCTCGTTATACACGCGGCCGATGATCAGCGGACGATCCGGATCGCCATTAATAAAGTCCACCACCACTTCGTCGTTGACCCGCGGGATCTGCACGCCGCCGAATCCCTGACCGGCCCAGGCGCTGGAGACGCGCACCCAGCAGGAGCTGGTGTCGTCGCCCTTCGCCAGCCGGTCCCAGTGAAACTTCACCTTCACCCGGCCGTAGCGGTCGGTCCAGATCGACTCGCCTTTCGGGCCGACCACCTTCGCGGTCTGCGGGCCGTGCGTTTTCGGCCACGGCGTCTCCGGCGGCGTGCGGTACGTCACCGACGACGGCAGTACCGTGAAGTGGATGTTGTGCCGGCTGTCGCCGGTGTCGCCGCTGGCGTAACTGTTCTCGGCGAAGTCATAGGTCGCCGAGGTCACCAGATATTCGCCGTTGTCGCTGAAGTGCGGCGCGTTGATGATCGAGAAGGTAAAGCCCGGCGCGATGCCGGTTGCCGTGCCCGACCCGCTGACGCTGTGGTGCTCGGCCTGCCACACCTCCTGACGGATGCGCGCGTAGGACTCGCCGTGGCTGTGGTCGACAAAATGGCCCGGCCAGTCGTAGACGTCCACCGAGCCCGGTACCGGCGACGCCGGGTTCTGGCGGGCCTGCAGCATCCACGCGTTCGGCTTGCGGAAGTCGTAGTCGTCGGTGCTGTAGATGCCCGGCGTCACGCTCTCCGCCAGCGACCACTGGCTGATGCCCTCTTCCGTCACCACGCCGCCCGACGGGGTGACGTGATAGGCGATGGTCTCATAGCCGGGAAACGCCTGATGCTGGTCCGGCGCGTCGCACAGCACCAGCGTGTGCCTGTCCGCCTCGTGGCGGAAGAAGTAGTAAATCCCCTCCAGCTCCATCAGGCGGCTGATAAAGTCCAGGCTGCTCTCCTGATACTGCACGCAGTACTCCCACACCCGGTAGTTGCCCGCCAGCCGCGTCTCAACGTTGACCGCGTACTCCTTCAGCAGCGTCTGCACAATCTGCGGCACCGTCTGGCTCTGGAAGATGCGCAGGTTGCGGTCGCGCTGCATCGGCCACAGGTCCGGCTCAACCGTCAGCTGATAGACCGCGTAGCGCGTGCCGCTCAGCTCCTGGCTGCGCACCGCTATCCGGGTGATTTTGCCGTTGAGGTAGCGCGGGCTCAGCGCGTTCATCAGGCCATCGGTCGGCAGCGTAAAGGTGACCGGCTTGCCCAGCAGGGCGTGACGGTCGATGCGCGCATCGGTGGCCAGCAGTTCGGCAGTGAGCACAAACGGACGGGACAGCGTCTCGGTACCCGTGAGCGTATGGAACAGCAGGCCGTCCGCCGGCAGCTGTGCAGTAATGCGTGAGAACATAAGTAATCCCTGACTATTAACTGTGTGGATCGAGCAACCAGACACCTTCTTCGCTGATGTTCAGCGTCTGCTGGCGGGTGCCACTCTGGCCGCTGATGGCAAAGGTGTAGTTGCCCGGCGCCAGCTGCAGCGTGGCGAAGCCATTCACCGCCGGGACCAGCGCCTGCGGCTGACCGTTCACCTGAACGCGTTCACCCTGCTGCAGACGGATATAGACCTGGGCGACAGGTGCTGGCGGCGGTGCCGGTTGTGGATCGGGTTCACGCGCGGCGGTCTGCGCGGGCTCTGAAGTCTGGACCGGAGCACTGGCAACGCTATCCGGCGGGGTCTCAGGCTGCGTCGGTGGCGCAGTAACCGGCTGGTTAACCGGTGCGACGGTAACGGCAGGCGCGCTGTTTTGCGCGGTCTCAGCCGTCGTCGTCTGTTCGTTACCGCGTGACATCAGCAGACCGGCGCACAGGCCGACCAGCACGCCAGCGGCAACCAGGCCTGGCAGTGCAAAGCGATGTCCCAGCAGCGTTTTCAGCGGCGAAGCGGGTTTGACGACCTCCTCTTCTTCTTCGATCGGCACCAGCATGGTGCCCGGCCCGCTCATTTTTGCGCTGAGCAGCGGTTCCGGTTCGCGATCCGGCAGCGCCATCAGCACAGCAAAATCATCAATGCTCTGCGGACGATCTTCCGGTTTCAGCGCCAGCGCGCGGTCGACGGCGCTGAGCAGCGCAGTTGAGTAACCCGCCAGACGACGCTGTACCAGCGGCTGATAGTTATCTTCGATGCTGCGCACCACGCTGACCGGCGGCGGCGCACCGGTGATCAGCGTATGCAGCACCGCGCCCAGCGCGTAGATATCGGTCCACGCGCCCTGCTCGCTCTCATCGTTATCGCTGTACTGCTCGATCGGCGCATATCCGGGACGCAGCATGGTCTCGCTCTCATCTGACAGGTTGCCGATGGTTTTACGCGCCGACCCAAAGTCCAGCAGGATCGGCTCACCGCTGCTCTGAATCTGGATGTTATCCAGCGAGATATCGCGATGCAGGTAACCCGCTGCATGGATGGTTTTGATCGCGCCCAGCAGCGGGGGCAGCATGCGACGGATCCAGGCCTCATTCACCGACTGCGGATTACGTTCGCTGAAGTTCGAGAGCGTGGTGCCGCTGTAGAACACCGTGCCCATGTAGGCGGTGTCGTTCTGCACCCAGAAACGCAGCACGTGCAGCAGGTTCGGATGGTTAAAACGCGCCAGCAGCCGCGCCTCCTGAATAAAGCTGTTCAGACCGGCGTGAAAGGTTTTGCTGAACCGCTCACTGCGCAGCACCAGGTTCAGGTCATCGCTACGTACCGCCAGCGAGGCGGGCATAAACTCTTTGATCGCGATATCGCGCTCAAGCTGGTGATCCCAGGCGCGATAGACGATGCCAAAGCCGCCACCGCCGATGACCTCTTTGATTTCAAACTCATTGAAGCGGTAACCCAGCGGCAGGGCGTTGGGGACATTCAGGGGTTGATCATGTTCCGACATATTCGAAAACTCTCTGATAGGCTTTAAACAGCGAACTGGCAGACAAATTCGCCCTGCTCACAACGCACTTCAACGCGGCGATAGCGTTCATCGCGGGCGTGGGCGCTCAGCAGTATCTGGCTCATCTGCGGCAACAGCGTGTTGGTGAGGATGGCATCCACCATGCGACCGCCCGACTCCACCTCGGTGCAGCGCTGGACGATCTGGCTCACCACCGACTCGTCGATCTGCGCCTCAATGCCATGGTTGTCGGCCAGACGACGCACGATACGCGCCAGCTGCAGCCGCACAATCTCTGCCAGCATCGCGTCGCTGAGCGGGTAATACGGCACCACCAGCAGACGGCCCAGCAGCGCAGGCGGGAACACCTCCAGCAGCGGCTTACGCAGCGCGGTGCTCAGGGCGTCGGGATCGGGCATCAGCTCAGGATCGGCACACATCGCACTAATCAGCTGCGTGCCGACGTTCGAGGTCAGAATGATGATGGTGTTGCGGAAGTCGATGTGGCGACCTTCCCCATCTTCCATCCAGCCTTTATCGAACACCTGGAAGAACAGTTCATGCACATCCGGATGGGCTTTCTCAATCTCATCCAGCAGCACCACGCTGTAAGGCCGACGGCGAACGGCTTCGGTCAGCACGCCGCCCTCGCCGTAACCGACGTAGCCCGGCGGTGCGCCTTTCAGCGTCGAGACGCTGTGCGCCTCCTGGAACTCGCTCATGTTGATGGTAATGATATTCTGCTCACCGCCATACAGTGACTCGGCCAGCGCCAGCGCGGTCTCGGTTTTCCCGACACCGGACGGGCCGCACAGCATAAAGACGCCTGCGGGTTTGTTGGGGTTGTCCAGACGTGCGCGCGTGGTGCGAACCCGCTTCGCGATCAGCTCCAGACCGTGACGCTGGCCGATGACGCGCTGGTTCAGGGTATCCGCCAGATTCAGGACAGCGTCGATCTCATTCTTCACCATCCGGCCCAGCGGAATGCCGGTCCAGTCCGAGACCACGGCCGCTACCACGCCCGCATCGACGGCGGCAAACAGCAGCGGCGTGTCGCCCTGCAGCGCAGTGAGTTGCTGCTGTGTCGCATCGCGCTGTTCACGCAGCACCGCATCCTCTTCGGTTACACAGCGGGCGCGCAGCGCAATCAGCGTCTCGACCAGTTCACGCTCCTGCAGCCAGCGCTCCTGCAGTGCATCGCGTTCAGCTTCCAGCGCCGCACGCTCGCCGGCAATCGCCTGCTGACGGGTCACATCGCCGAGGCCCACCCGGATTTCGCGTTCAATGATCTCCGCTTCAATCTCCAGCGCGGCCAGACGGTGCAGGCAATCTTCCAGCGCCGCAGGCTGTGCACCCTGACTGACCGCTACGCGGGCGCAGGCGGTATCCAGCAGCGCCACCGCTTTATCGGGCAGCTGGCGCGCCGGAATGTAGCGATGGGACAGTTTCACCGCTGCACTGACCGCATCATCCAGCAGCAGCACCCGATGATGTTTCTCCAGCGCGCTGACGGTGCTACGCAGCATCAGAATTGCTTTGGCTTCATCCGGCTCCTGCACCTGCACGGTCTGGAAGCGGCGGGTCAGCGCCGGATCTTTCTCGATGTACTTTTTATATTCGGCCCAGGTGGTCGCGCCGATGGTGCGCAGCTGGCCGCGCGCCAGCGCCGGTTTCAGCAGGTTGGCGGCATCGCCGGTGCCCTGCTGACCGCCCGCGCCGACCAGGGTGTGGATCTCATCGACAAACAGCACAATCGGTGTCGGGCTGGACTGCACCTCATTGATCAGCGCCTGCAGTCGCGCTTCAAATTCCCCTTTCATCCCGGCACCCGCCTGCAGCAGGCCGATGTCCAGCAGCCAGAGCTGCACATCGCGCAGCGGCGCAGGCACATCGCCCGCCGCAATGCGCAGCGCCAGGCCTTCGACCACCGCGGTTTTGCCGACGCCCGCTTCACCGGTCAGCAGCGGGTTGTTCTGACGACGACGCATCAGGATATCGACCATCTGGCGGATCTCATCGTCACGCCCGGTCACCGGATCGATGCGGCCTTCACGGGCGCGGGCGGTCAGGTCCTGTCCATACTGCTCCAGCGTGCTGCCACCCGCTGCAGGGGGTGCGCCAGCGACATCAGCCGGTGTGCTCAGCGCCTGCTGGGCTTCTTTGCTGCTGCTGAGCAGCGTGTCGAACTCCGCCAGCAGCGCATCGGCGTTGACGCGGCTGAACTGGCCGGAGATGTTTTTCAGCACGCTGGCCAGGTTGAAGGTTTTCAGCATACCGATCAGCAGATGGCCGCCGCGAATGCGGGTCGCGCCATATTTCAGCGAGGCGTAAACCCACGCCCGCTCGACGGCGCTGTCGATATGCTCGGAGAGGTCGGAGACCGCACTGGCACCGCGTGGCAGGCGATCCAGCGCGGCAACGATGTCCTGAGTCAGGGCCTTTTCATCCAGTGAAAAATGTGTGATGACCTGCTGTAAGTCGCCATCCTGCTGCTGCATCAGCTGATGCAGCCAGTGCACCAGCTCAACATAGGGATTGCCGCGCAGTTTGCAAAAGGCGGTGGCGCTTTCCAGCGAGGTAAATAACAGCGTATCCAGTTTGCCGAATAGCACGGCACGGCTGATTTCTGACATAGGGGGCTCTCTTCAATGAAAGACGCAGGCTGTGTAACAGGGAAAGCGGCTGGGCTAGCGCGAAGCAGCCTCAACCTCAAACATAAAATCTTCTCGGTCCTGTGGCTGCGGCATCTGCCCCAGCCAGCTGGTGTAGCCGAGTCGGGCACTGCCGCCCAGCGCCACGCCCTGCACCTCGTCAGCGGCCAGGATCAGGCTGAGATCCCACTGCATTTCGATGCCGAGGTAGTGACGAACCCAGTCGCGCACTTCGCGTGCGCCGGTGGCATCGGGCAGAAAATGGGCATACTGCGCGGCGCTGAGCGGGCCCAGGTGCAGGCGAAAACGGTGCTGCACGTCGCGCACCGCCACCCCAAGAAAAGCGGAGGCACCCAGCCGGGGCATGTGGCGTCCCGCGCCCAGCCGGGCCTGATCGCGGCTGTCCAGCGTCAGCCAGTGCGGCAGGTTCTGCGTCAGCCGGACCGGCACGCCAAAGTAGTGGCGCAGAATCCGCACCAGCCCTTCGGCATCATGGCCGTGACGGCTGAGATGGCCCACCAGCATCAGCCGGGCATGAAGACTCAGCGAGCTGGCCTGCTGCTGGGCCGGTAAACCGATGCCCGCCAGGCAGGCGAGATAGTTCAGGAAGCGGCTGTCGTCCGGACGATCCAGCGACACGGTCGGCTGCGCATCGGCCCAGGCGCGATAGAACAGCAGCGTGGCGCGATGGTGAAACAGATCCGCAAACGCCGACAGGCTGTGATCCTGATGATGCACAATACGTTCGTGCACATATTCGGTCAGATGGGTCGGCAGCGGGCCGTTGGGGCCAAACAGGCCAAAGCTGTAGATCGACAGCGCATGACGGCCCGAATCTTCACATGGCGTGGCGCTGGCAACTGTAGCGGGCGCAAACGCCAGTGACGGTGTCTGACCGATGCGCACCGATTCAAACTTCGGCAGCGGCGCACGACCCAGCGGATAGCGCTGCCCGCCCTGCGCATCCAGCCGCCGCAGCAGCTGGAACAGATCGTAGCGCCACGGTGCAGCCATCACCTTTTGCCAGAAATCATCCGGCAGCCGGGTCAGCCGCGGCAGCGTAATGACTTTTTCGCCACTCATATCAGCGCTTTCCGGCCCATGCGCGGCGGCCAGTAGCCCACTTCCCCGCGCTGCTGACTGTTCAGGGTGAACTCTGTGAAGCTGTTCAGCGCCACCAGGCGGCCGCAGACCCGCTCCAGTACGCTGCCGAACAGCCACGGGCTGGCACCTGAAAACGCCTGCTCATCCACCTCCAGAGTGATGCTGACGCCGCGCGCAAACACCACCGGGCCTGGCTCCGGTACGCGGCGGTTCACCGCGCTGAGCGTACAGTGGCGGATGCCATCTATCTGTCGGGCAACTGGGGCTTCCGCCAGGTTGGCGTAGAGGCTCAGCAGCTGGCGCAGCGCCGCCGCGCCCTCTCCGTCGCTGCTGTCCATCAGACTGAGATAGTTCATCTGCAGATGGCTGATCAGCCGCCATGCAGAAAGGCCCTCGGCCAGCGCCGGACGCGGCGGTGTCGGCCCTTTGCACAGTTTCAGCTCCGACACCGGAATGGAGTCCGGCATCACGAAGTTGCCCTGATCCTGCTGCAGCATCAGCGGCAGATCGCGACTGGTGCACATCACCTCGGCGGAGAGATAGCGCACGTCATCGCGCCACGGCGTGTGATGCTCATCCACCAGCGACAGAAAGACTTCGGAACCGATATACCCGGTGCGCGTGCCGTAGCGCTGCGCCTGCTCTGACAGGGTGCGCTGTTCGCGACGCAGCGAGAAATAGGCGCCGTAGTCGCCCTGGTCACCGCTGAAGGTGCTCCAGAACGGGCGAAATACCTGCTCTTCCCGTTTGCCTTCTACGGTCGCGAACAGCCGCTGCACCGAATGCACTTCGTAATCCAGCGGCCGGATGTTATCCACCACCAGATGATATTCATGCTGGCTGTCGCTGACCTTCAGGCGCTCGGCGGTTTTCGGGAACAGGTTGATGACCGGCGTGCAGTGCAATGCCAGATGGCTGTGATCGACCACGCTTTCCAGCGCGCTGTCTGCTTTGTCGAGCAGGATGATGATGTCGAACGCCGTGGCGTTGTCGCAGCGGCGCAGAAACGGGCCGAGCTGACTCAGACTGATAAACTGGAAACGGGCCGGAAAGGCGAAATACTCCTGCAACAGGCGATAACCGTCGAAGTTGCGCAGATCGTCCGGCAGCAGCGCCTGCTCCGGCGCAAAACCCTCCTGCTGCAGGGCTTCATCCGTCAGCACCTGACGCTGCGGCCGCTTCTCTACCGACTGCAGCACGATGCCGACCCGGTGTTGCATCAGCAGCTCCAGCAGCTTCAGCGCCTGGATATCGGGACCGCTGAGGAACAGCATCAGGTCGTCCACGTTGAGCTGACTCAGCGAGGAGATCCCTTCACAGGTGATGCGGATGCGCAGCGCACTGGCCGCGCCCAGACCCGTGAGTTTCAGCTCGCCAGAGGGCAGATCGCCCGGCACGCCGCCGAGGCTGGCTTCGCTGATGCGCAGCGGATGCAGCACCACATCGTGTGCGGTGGTGTAGCTGCAGGTCACCCCGGTTTTTTTCAGGTTCTGGCTCTCCATCATGGTGCCACGCGGCACGCGGAAGCCCTGGGTGATGTCACCCTTGCGGCTGTCCGGCGTCAGCTGTGCGATGGCCATTGACGGCGTTGGCGAGAGATAGGATGGCGCAATCATTTCCAGCAGACGCTGCGAGAAGCGCGGAAACTCCGCATCCATCTTCAGCTGCACGCGCGACGTCAGAAAGGCGAATCCTTCCATCAGCCGCTCTACATAGGGGTCCGCCACGTCAATGCCATGCATGCCGAGACGTCCCGCGACTTTAGGGTATCGCGTGGCGAACTCCGCCCCCATCTCGCGCAGGTAGGCCAGTTCACGGTTGTAGTAGTCGAGCAGATTGCTGTCCATGATTACCCTGCATCCTGAAGTTCGAAATGGCCGCTCTCCAGATCAACCTGAGTGCGGAACAGAAACGCCAGCGGATAAGGCACACACCAGAGCCGCCCTTTGATCTCAATCGACAGCACGTTGTGCAGGCTGAGCGAGCCGAGATCGCTGACGCAGCGCACCTGCAGACCCTGCGGCAGAATGCGCGGCTCAAAGTGCAGAATGGCGTTGGTCATTTTGCGCTGCATATCCTGCCATTCGATATCGGAGACGTTCTGACCGGCCAGCGGCGCAACGCCGAAGTTCCAGACCGAGCGCTGCACCTGATCGAAGCCGCTGAGATCCTGCTGCGCTTCGTTATTAATGGTGTTGAACAGCCACTGCAGATCGCGCAGGACGTGGCGGCGCAGCGTGCTGTGGCTGATCAGCATGCTGTTCTCCGCCTCCTGCTGCTTGTCCGGCGCGTTGTCGGTCAGGCGATCCAGCAATGAGGATTGCAGCTTGTCGCGGGCGGTTAACGCGTCACGCTTTTTGCGCGCACGAAAGCCGCCATGCAGCTGGGCATAGCCGTCATTGTGCGCGCCAGAATCATGACTCATCGGCAGACTCTGTGTTGTCGAACGCGACCTGTTGCAGACTCAGCAGCGAGAATTCTGCGCTGTCGCTGAGCCACATTTTATGCCCCTGCCCCATGAACTGGTCCGGGTCGTCGCCCAGCGGCTGCCATTCGGTGACGCTGGCGCGCAGAAAACGCTCGTCTGCACCCGCCAGCAGCGGATAGCGCGCCGGGATCTGACACACCTGTTCGCTGCCATCCACCAGTTGCACCCGCGTGTGACGCCACACCAGATCGGTGACGCTGGCAGGTGCCTGAAACTGCATCTCACGAATGGCGGCAAACGGGATCCAGTAATAACGCCCCTGATTGATCACTTCACACACCGGCCCGAAACGGCTGTCGCCATCCATCAGCCAGCTGAATGCGGTCGGCTGATCCTGCTGAGTCGCCGTGCCGGGATTGGCGGCAGCAAGCTCCAGCGCGTCGGCCCGCAGTGCGCTGCCGCGCGTGGCATCACCTGCGGTTTCGGCCTGCAGGGCGGCCAGCAGCGTGTCGCACCAGTGCCAGGCGCTGCCCGGCAACACCGGCTGTGCCTCACCCCGCAACACCGCGTCACGCTGCAGCTCACCGGCAATCGCCTGCTGCAACAGAGTGACGGTCGGTTGCGCCTGCGGGCTTAACGCCAGCCAGGATTGCAGCTGTGTCTGCGCACGTGTCCAGTTGCCTGCCAGACAGAGCAGCTGCACAAAGGCAGCCCGCAGGTCGGCATTCGCCGGATTGGCCTGAATCTGGCGGGTCACATCAGCCAGCGTCTCGCTGAGCGTGGCGCTGGCCAGACGGTGTTGTAAGGATTCCATGCAAACTCCTTTTGCGTCAGTTAAGGGTGCGATAGACCGCAGCGGCGGGATCTTTCAGTTCAGGATGCAGTTTTTCCACCAGCTTTACGCTCAGCGTGGCATCACCGCTGACCCACGGTGACCAGACTTTGCGGACTTCCTGCAGACGCGCCTGCACCGCACTCTCATCAGCCGCTTCGCTGGCGGGCATCTGCACCACCACCTGACGCGTTGTCTGCCAGCCGTTAAAGCGGTTACTGAACGGCAGAACCAGCCAGCTGTCCGGAGATTTTTCGTTGCTCAGCACCATGCGCTCGCTGTTGACCGTAGTGATGTGCAGTTCAGCGGTGGACGACTGACTGCTCAGTCCCATCACCGGGAAGCCCTGCAGGAAGGTCACACTGACGGCTGCCGGCGCGCCGTTACCCTGCTGCGTCAGGCGGCTGTGTCCGCTGAGCCAGCCGTCGGAACCGCAGACCAGCCCCTGTTTTGCCGGAACAAACAGCGCGCTGCCCTGCGCCGGGTGCTGCCACCAGGTGCGGAAATGGCAGCCATCAAGCAGGCTGAACTGCAGCCACGGCGAGGTGTTCGCCTGAGCGGCGTTGCGCAGTGCGTCAGCGGGAACGGCTGCCGTGGCTGGCTGCTGCTGTTGCTGCGGCGCAGGCGGCGTCACCACAGTTTTCCACTGCTGCGATCGGGCAGCGCTGCCGGTGGCGATTTCACTGCCCTCTGCATCGGTCAGCTGCCAGTGCAGCTGCTGCAGCGGTTTACACTGCGTCGCCATCAATCCGGCCACCCGTGGCAGAAACTCTTTTAAGACCGTCGGGTTTTTCTCACCCAGCGTGACGATGCGCAGGTTAATAGTGCTGTTACACCAGCTCGACAGCTGATTGTTTTTGACGTTATCAATCCAGACATCCAGTTTCTGTGCCGGGGACTGTACGATGCGATAGTTTTCAGCATAAGCCTGCGTGCTGAGCAGCAGCGCAGCCAGACCCAGTAATCCATATTTCATGTTGGCGTTCTCAATCTCGCAGAGGGAAGAACTGCGCCGCTTCAGAGAGCGAGTGCAGCAAGGTGGTGTCCTGGGGCGATCCAATCCAGACGGCCAGCGCGCTGAAATTATCCTGCTGCCCCTGATCCGACTGATCGTTTTTGATGATTTGCTGCATCAGCGTCAGCCACTCTTCCGGTGTGTTCACCATGTGCAGTGACTGCTGCATCTGCTCCAGCGTTACGCCGTGCCAGAAACCATCAGTGCAGAGTAAAAAGGCATCGCCATCTTCAATCTCGACCACGTCGCTGTAGCTGGCGTCGCGCTGCTCATCGCCCATCCCCAGCGCAAAATAGAGCAGATTGCTGTTGATGCCTTCGGTGCGATGCCCGGCATCTTTCATCTGCTGCACCAGACTGTGGTCGGTGGTGACCAGGTAGAGATAGCCGCGACGAAACAGATAGAGGCGGCTGTCACCAGCATGGGCCCAGCAGGCAAGATGGTAGTCGCGGTCGATGAACAGGCTGACCAGCGTAGTTCCCATCCGGCTGTGTTCGCTGCTGGCTTTCTGCTGCTGCCGGATGGCGTGGTTCGCGTGGTTGACGTAGTTGCGAATCGACTGCGCATTGAGGTGCGCATCGCCATTAAACGATTGCAGCAGACTGCTGCGGGCGATGGCGGCTGCCTTATCCCCGCCGGGAAATCCGGCCACCCCGTCACACACGACAAAGCAGGCTGAACGCTTACCGATGACATCACCGATCTGATCCTGATTACTGGCGCGATCGCCCTGATTCGACGTCGAGGCAATAGTGATATTCATGCGTCATCCGTGTGGGTTTGTGAGTCTTTGTACTGATTGACTTCCAGGTCATAGGCATGCAGAAACGCTTCGCCAAACAGGGTGTGAAAATCGTCTTCGATCTCGCCCGCTGTCTCGCCGTAACGCTCTACAAAATGTTCCCACAGTGCCGCTTTGCGGCTGCCCGGCAGACCGATACGTGAAACCGAACCTGCCTGACGCGCCTCTTCTTCCAGCTGCTCCGGGTTAAAGGATTGCAGCATTGAGGCGATGATGGCGCGGATACCGGCGATCATGCCCAGCTGGTGCGCCTGCAGATCGATTAGTGCATCACGCACCGCCTGACGCGGCGGCATAAAGCCCGGCATCCGGCTGCCGAACATCTGCATTAATACGGTTTTACCCGACGGCAACAGCTTGAATGGGTTGTTGGCATCGTCGAGGATCACCGTCATGTCAGCTTTGACGCCCCGCTTGAGGATCGAGCGCGACGACAGCAGCGCAACCGTACCCTGAGAGAACATGCTGAGCATCTGACCAAACTGCAGCATCTGCTCACGGTCAAACTGTGGTGTCGGCTGCAGGTCACGCAGGCCCATGCCTTCCAGCAGCGCATCCAGCAGTTCGCCCTTGAGAGCATCACCGCTGCTCTGGCTCGGCGCTGAAGGATGAACAGCGGCAGCATGATGGCGACCGGAAGCAACCGGATCGATGCGCAGCCGCCCTTTTGGCGTCGGGGATGGCGTGCGCTGCACCGCCTGCGGCGTCGGCAGCGTAATTCCGCCGTAGTCGTTCTGCGGATTCACCGCTTCCGGCAGGCCGGACTCTGCTTCATCGGCCTGCGGCATCTGGCGTGGGGCTTCGCTGTGAGGCTGGTCATCAACAGGTACGTCGACGCCGCTGAACAGCGGTGAATTTTCCATTTCATTCAGGCTGACGGAGGCCTGCCCGGGTTTATGGGAAGTAACCGGCTCCGGCTTTGCCTCAGGTTGTGGCGGCACATGCAACGTGGCGGGTTTCTCTGGCTCCGGCTGTGCCAGCGGCACCGCATTCCCCATCATCAGTCCTAATGGATCATCATGGTTGCGCACATCCGCGCTGCTCTCGCCATCAAACAGGCTCAGCGGGTCCAGTTCATCGGCGGGCGCTTCAGCCTGCTTTGGTGCGCTGTGCTGCTGAGCCGACAGCGTGCTCGGCGTCCGGTCGTCAAAAATGCTCTGCTGCGCGAACAGCGCATCGCCGTCGTCAAACAGACTGCTGCTTTTGGGTTTCTGACCATAATCCAGCGGCGCATCGTTGATCAGCTGTGCCAGTGGATCTTCCGGATTCCGGTCTGGCATGGCAGGCGCGGTCAGCGGATGAGCATCCGGCATCTCCGGCACCGCTTTACGTTTAGAGAGATCGTCGGAAATCGAGAACTCTTTCGCCAGACTGTCCCAGATTTCACTGGGAATGGCGGCGGTGGTACTGGCTTTTTCGGCTGCCGGTTCGCGAGCAGGTGCGACAGGCTGGACCGGCTCACGATGCGGAACGGCCCTTTCCATCTGTGGCTGATGATCGCTGTTGAGGTCGCTGACCAGCAGCTGATAATCATCGATGCCCAGTATGTCACCATCCTGCAGCTCAACCTGCCGACCGCGTTCCAGCGGGATATCGTTGAGCAGCACGCGTGTCACATTGCCACGGTTGGTCAGGCGACATTCGCCGTTAGCCGTGATGTGCACAATCGCCTGCAGGCGGGAGAGCGTTCGATCGTCATCCGGCAGTACCAGATTGTTATCCACGCCGCGACCAATGGTGCCGCCGGGCGGGAAGAAATCACAATGAGTCTGAGGCGGCTGTTGGCCGGGTTTAGTCGTTATTATCGTAAAGCGCATAACGGATTCCTGCGGTTAGCGGTTCGGCATCTATACCGCGCACCTCTCAGGGAAAGGCGCGGAGTATAGGAAGCGGAGAGTTTTAATATTGGGGTTGGGTTTATTTATCTATTTAAATTTAACTATTACCTGATTTATCAGATACCCGTATTGCGGTTAATAATTAACTTCAGTGGATTAATGAGATAAAATATTCAAATTGACCTGAAGTTAACCCTCATCAAATCAACTCTGAATAACCCGTTGAATTTTATCGACACAGAATTATTTACTATGAATGAATAAACATATTAACAGCGTAATGCAGAGGATTATATTGTAGAGAATATCGTACCTGGTCTGAAAAGCCTGAGCACGACAGCCTAATCAGTAAGGCAGTTGCTTCAGAATAGCAGTACGCTCGTTGTCGATGCGGATAACACAGAGGTTGGTCGCCACCGCATTCGCATTGGTGCCTTCTTCAGCGGCAAAGGCTTCCAGTTTGCACTGACCGTCACGATATTTCAGCCAGCTACGCTGGGTATCCACCAGCGTAGCGACATAGTCATCAGCCAGTTTCTTCTGCGAGCCGTACATCTGCACAATGCGTTTTTTAGCCGTCTGGTACTCTTTGTTCAGGTCATCTTCCGCCAGCTTCTTCTGCTGAACAGTACACTGAAACAGCGCACCATCTGAAGGCTGTTTTGCACAGGTCTCTTCAGCGAGTGCTGAAGCACTCATGCAAAGGGACACAGCGATCAAAGCCAGTTGACTTAGTCTTTTCATACTTTTCTCAGCACTCTTAACGATCAATGATAGGGAATCAACTTAAGCTTTTTGATTCTTTGCTCGTTAAGTTCAGAAGTGCATATATTTAGGTTAGCGCTACTTAAATCACTTCCCTTATCTGCAGCATAAGAAGCCAGTTTACAGTCATTCTCCCGGTACTTCAGCCAGGCTCGTTGAGCGTCAGTCAAGGTACTCATGTATTGACTTAACTCTTTGTCATCACCTTTGAAAAGGGTTTCGACTCTGGCTTTAGCCATCATGTATTCTTTATTTAATTCAATCTCAGTTTCGTTTCTGTTTTGCTGGGCGCAGCTATAAACTTCCTGATCGTTATTCCCTTTTGAACAATCACTCATTGCGTGGACGGGGGAAACATACATAACGGTGACACACAGCAATAAAGAAAAATAAGTTCTCATTAAAATCTTTACCTGTAATAACTTACCTATGCCTGAGCACATGGACAGACTCATTGTGCACCGATTTTATAAGCGATTTATTTCATCAATCCAACATCCTGAGCAATAACATTACCCTTGAATGTCACGATATAATCCCAGAGGTTATTGCCCTTCTGGCTGGGATAAAACGAATATTCATACTGACCGTTAGCGAAGCGATATCCCCTGAAGTCGCAGATGTCAGGGCAATTTGTATTAATCGTTTCACCTTTAAGAACTATCGATGAATTATCTCTTACTCTTGTTGACTTAAGCGAAACGTTATCACAACTGACGTTACCTTCCTCACAGCCATAGGTAATATCCGCTCTGAATGTTTTTCCTTCAAAGTGTGAAACCGATTTCGCTAATGACAATGAAGGTAAACCCATTAGCACTATGGTAATAAAATGAATGGCCTTCTTCATCATGTGATAATTTCCTTGCAGGAGTCATTATCCTGCTTAACTTCAGGTATAATGATCGATTCCATTTAGCGAAACATATTTTCTATGAAAACTCATTGCTGATCTTTAACGCTGCAATAACCTTCGGGCTCTCCCAAAAAAGAAACTTACTTTTTGTATTTATTATAGAGAGCCTCAGCATCCTGGCTTTGCGAAAGCAACGTGCATTTCATCATGTTGAAGTTTCCTGTGACCGAGCCAGTCAGGTTCATCTTCAGATAGGCATTGATTAACTTATCGCCTTCGCTGAAAGCTTCAACAGGGAGATGGCTTACCTCTAACCAGGCTGATGCGCTTTTAAAGGCATCATCGGTAAAAGCCTTGTCAGTGGCAGCTTTACCTGCACAACGGTTCAGAAGCCAGTTGCTGAAAATCTGCGGTTGCCTGAATGAGTCAGGCGCCGGTGGCGATATCGCCAGCGCGGCTGGAGATAACGTCAGGGCAAATAACATCAGGAATTTTTTCATTTTAGTATCCACAGGGAGGCAACATCAGGAACAAAACTACCATTTTCTGCGCCACCCAGGAAGTGACAGGTATCAGAACAGATGTTGCCATTCCAGAGTGTCACGTGTCCGCGGGCATTGCTCCAGCCACTGCCCTGAAAAACAATAATTCCCTGTTTACCGTTAAATGAACCGGCTTTTGGTGACGTCACGGTCAGGTCTGGCTGACCGAAGGCGCCGACTAAAAAGTCCATCATATCGTTGACGCGAAACATATAACGCTTTTTGTCTTTTCCCGTCACGGTTGCATAACGACTGTTGGCGGGTATGGGAACACCAGTGTAATTAAGGACATAGCTCATTCTGATGGGACAGGCATTCTCGAAAATTCCGGAGGAGATATTCGCTTCTACTTTACCTCCCAATATTTCCCCAACCTTCTCAACGGGAACATTAACTTCTGAGAAGCGGTTCCAGGCGGCCGAAAATTGAGGTTTTAAATGTGCCATCGCAAAACTCCTTTATAGCCTCCCCCTGAGGGGAGGCTGCTGACCAGAATTACGCTTCTTTGTTGCCTTTGATGTCCCAGCCGGCGCTGCTCTCTGCGCCTTTGCCGCCGGAAGAGCTCTGCTCCCAGTACTGCTGCTTCACTTTAGAAGCCTGGAAGGAGTAGGTCATTCCCAGGGTATCGCCGTTGTCGGAACCATTGTAATTTACAGCGGTAACCAGAACGTCTTCCAGGGTAATGCGTGCATACTCAACCTGAGAGCCACCCGCTTTACAGATAGAGAGTTCGACTTTAGCGAGATGTTTACCGCTTGCGCAGTTCTTCAGCAACGCCGTGGTCGATTTGTCGATCAGTGCATTAACGTGCAGGTCGTTGAAGTTAACCTTACCCGCACCGCCGCCGCCGCCAACAGACATGTTGCCTGGCTGAGAAGCACCCCATGAGAAAGAGGTGATATCAGTCCAGCCAGTGTGGTTTGAGTCTTTAGACTCGCCGGTGACTCCGTCAACCTTCATAAACATATCAATAGCCATTATCTTTCACTCTTTATTGGTTGAGATTATTGCTTTCAAAAAAGCAAGGATATGGCAAAAAGAAAAGCATGGGGCTGAATAAAACAGTCCATATTTTACCTTTGCCTTGCTTCTGAAATATCGTCATAAACAATATTTCAGACGTCGTATTGCCGGTTATTTAACCGGACAAAAATCGGTATGCATTTTCATGGCGAGAACAACAGCAGATAATCTGATGCCCTGCCATAGACCTCATGCCCAGGCGGTCATTTCATAGACAGCATCCTGGCAGATCGTTTATAGTAAGCAGGCGCTTATAAAGTTCACAGAAGGAATGAATATGAAAAAGATCATCTCACTTTTCCTGATAGTCGTGTTGTCGCTGCTCTCTCTCTATGCCATCGCAGATATTATTGGTTCGATATATCTGGTTGCTCGCTATGAAAACTTTACTCTTTCTTCCTCCGGGATTATTGCTGGTAAAATTCTCTTCACCGCCGTCTGCGTGGCCTTTATTTTTATTTTAATTAAGATATCACGCAGAAAACTGGTTAATTAATTTGCTTCAACTTTTGCGCCACGGCATAAAGCGATATTGACGCAGTTATTGAAATAATAATCAGAACTGCGTTAATAACCTTACCCATTACCGATATGTCCCAGTCAAAAAACAGAATATAATAACCCGAGCAGGTAATTAACATCAGGGCAGAAAAAAAGGTCAGCAGATAACTCATTAAAAAGAGAGCTGCCTTTTTAAACATCATGCATTCCTTCCACAAAGTTAGTAAAGACCTCATTGGCGAGCGGGGAGTTATTCTGTTGCAATGCAATTGCATCCAGCCAGGGATCAATGTTGTCCTCCAGCAGGAAATAGAGTAAATCAAGATCGCCCGCTCCGCGCAGCAATGCGTACACCTCCTTGTTCTTTTTCATCAAATCTCTGGAGGTATAGATCGATCTTGAAACTGATGCGCCAATTGTAATGATCCCTGTCATCCCCGCGCTAAAAAGAAACTTAGGTATGACCCGACTAAAAAATCGTGAGACGATCGCATCCACAAAAAGGTATTTAAACGTAAAAGAGCCTGCAGCGCTTCCGCCCATTTTGACCAGCATTTTTTCTAACTGCTCTTCATTAAGGCGTTTAATATATTGCTCAACCACCAGCTTAATCAGTTTCCTGAGATCGTCACTGGTCGCCCCTTTTTTCAGTAAGGTGAGCAATCGAATACGATCCGTTTCGTTATCCCAGCGATGATCGCTATCTAAAAAGTCTTTGGTCAGCGCATAAAGATCACCTGGAATCGAGGTAAATCCACTTATAGCACTCACCATAAACGTCTCAACGCCTGATTTCTTTTTGGTATTGAACAGGCCCAGCATGCCATCGGCGATATTTTTCGGTGAATCCATGTGCCACATCCTTTTTATACAGCAATCTTTCCCGTAAAACGGGAGCGCAAAACCCTTTGTCCCGGTTGACTCTGTAACTCAACGGAAATGTGATGCCCGGTTATGCCAGGCATCACACCTCTCTTTTCAGCCCTTAAGCATTGTCATTTTTCAGTGACGGCAGCTTAGAGACCAGACGCAGAGACACCGTCAGGCCTTCCAGCTGGTAGTGCGGACGCAGGAAGAATTTCGCGGCGTAATAGCCTGGGTTGTCTTCCTGCTCTTCCACATTCACCTCGGCAGCGGCCAGCGGCTTGCGTGACTTGGTCTCCTGCGACGAGTTAGCCGGATCGCCATCGACGTAGTTCATCACCCAGTCGTTCAGCCAGCGTTCCATCTCGTCACGCTCGCGGAAAGAGCCGATCTTGTCACGCACGATGCACTTCAGGTAATGCGCGAAGCGGCAGCAGGCGAACAGGTAAGGCAGACGCGCGGCCAGACGGGCATTGGCGGTGGCATCGGCATCGTGATACTCCATTGGCTTCTGCAGTGACTGCGCACCGATAAAGGCAGCGAAGTCAGAGTTTTTGCGATGCACCAGCGGCATAAAGCCGTTTTTCGCCAGTTCCGCTTCGCGGCGATCGCTGATGGCGATTTCGGTCGGACACTTCATGTCCACGCCGCCGTCATCGCTCGGGAAGGTGTGACACGGCAGATTTTCAACTGCCCCGCCCGACTCCACGCCGCGGATCGCCGTGCACCAGCCATACTCTTTGAAAGAGCGGTTGATGTTAGCGGCCATGGCGTAGGCGGCATTGCTCCAGGTGTAGTTGCCGTGATCGGAACCGTCGGTCTGCTCTTCGAAATCGAAGCTGTCGACCGGGTTGGTACGAATGCCATATGGCAGACGCGCCAGGAAGCGCGGCATCACCAGACCCAGATAGCGTGCATCTTCCGATTCACGCAGGCTGCGCCAGGCGGCATATTCAGTGTTCTGGAAGATCTTGGTCAGATCGCGTGGATTCGCCAGCTCCTGCCAGGACTCCATCTGCATCACTTCCGGCGCGGTGCCGGTAATGAACGGACAGTGCGCCGCCGAACCGATACGGGCCATCTCACCCAGCAGCTCAACATCCTGCGGGCTGTGGTCGAAGTAGTAGTCACCTACCAGGCAGCCAAACGGCTCGCCGCCGAACTGACCATACTCCTGCTCATAAATCTTCTTGAACAGCGGGCTTTGATCCCAGCCGGCACCCTTGTAACGCTTCAGAGTCCGACCCAGCTCCTGCTTGGAGATGCTCATAAAGCGGATTTTCAGCATCTCGTCAGTTTCGGTATTGTTCACCAGATAGCTCAGACCGCGCCAGGCGCTCTCCAGCGACTGAAACTCCGGATGGTGAATAATCTGGTTCACCTGTTGCGACAGCTTTTCGTCGATCTCCGCAATCAGCGCCTGGATGGTGCGATACGCATCGCTGGAGACGGTGACGGTGTTCTCAAGCGCCTGCTGCGCCAGAGTTTTCACTGCGCTTTCGACCGCCGCGCGCGCCTGATCACTTTTCGGCCGGAACTCTTTATTCAGCAGTGCACTGAACTCATCCTGACTGAAACTGGCTGCGCCCTGCGACTGCGGTTGTTGTGAAGTCTGCGTCATGCCTGCGGCTCCTTACCTTCAGTGGCCTCATCCTGCTTTGGCAGATGGGTCAGGGCCTGCAGCAGCGTAGGATCCTGCAGCACTTTACCAATCAGCTCTTCAGCGCCGTTTTTGCCGTCCATATAGGTCAGCAGGTTCGCCAGCTGGGTACGCGCTTCCAGCAGCTTGCTCAGCGGCTCGACGTTGCGGGCCACCGCGTCCGGCGAAAAGTCATCCATGCTGTCAAAGGTGAGATCGATGTTCAGCTTGCCTTCGCCGTTCAGGGTGTTGTCTACCTGGAATGCGGCGCGCGGCTTCAGCGCTTTCATGCGCTCATCAAAGTTGTCGATGTCGATCTCAAGGAATTTACGTTCGTCGATGCCCGGCTGCGGTTCCAGCGGTTTACCCACCAGATCCGCCAGCACGCCCATCACAAACGGCAGCTGGATTTTGCGTTCCGCGCCATAAATTTCCACGTCATATTCAATCTGAACGCGAGGCGCGCGATTGCGGGCAATGAACTTCTGCCCACTGGATTTGCTTGTTGCCATGGTTTTCTCCATCAATGATGCGCGGATAATGTGTCACAGCAGGCGCGCAGGTCCCGCTGTGTGAGTGGGTCACGCCTGCTTAGTCGCGACGTCCGAAAATGGTTTCCAGCTGATGTACGCCATCGGGTGCCAGTTCGCGGATGATCTCCAGGAAGTCGCGCTCGATTAAGCGCTGCACCCGGTCGATCATCAGCGGGGCCGGATGGCTCGGCTCATGCTGAGTGAAGTAGAGCTTCACCTTTTCCAGCATCAGCTGGGCATCGGCGCGGGAATTGATCTGTACCGTGCGCCAGTCCGCGGCAGCACGTGGAGTTGCTGCGGCAGCCACCGGTGCAGCCGCTTCTGCGGGCTGTTCCGCCGCTGCGGTGGGAATCAGCTGGCTGAGGTCGGTGGCCTGGCAGCGTTCGGCGATCAGGGCAATCTGTCTGCGCAGCAGTGTCAGTTCCGGCACTGCCGCATCGCCCAGCCGTTCGGCCACGGTTTCGCAGATGGTCTGCAGCCGCTCATGAATCTGCAGCACTGCCTCAATACCGGGCTGGTCGCCGCGTGCCAGTTCGTCGATCAGACGCGGCAGGCCACCAGGGTAGTCTGCTACCTCGGTTTTGCTGCCGTCGCACAGGGCGGCCGCATCGCGCAGCGAGATACCGTCAGACGGATAGCGCAGCAGCCAGCACTGACGCACCGCGCCACTTAGTTCAGTCTTGTCACCCAGCAGCGCCAGGGCATTAATACGGTAGAAGGGATCCTGCTCACCGTACTCTTCCAGCCGGGGCCACAGCGGCTCCCAGTAGAGCAGCAGCGCCTGTTCAATCAGCTTCAGCCCCTGGGCATAACCCGGCAGCCCTTTCAGCTCTGTCCAGGCGTGAGTCAGCGCCAGCATCACCCGCAAATCTTTGCTGCGGGCCAGTAATGCTATCGCCAGCTTCTCGACTTTGTTCCAGTCGGCGGGTTCGGCCGGAATGATGGTGTCGCCGAACTGCTGTTCCGCTTTACCGGCGCTGGCCTGCTCCATCGCCTGAAAATCGGCGTCGTACTCCAGGTTATCGCCGCCAGGATTGTCCTCACTGACCGGAGCCAGCAAAGCCTCTGTATTCATCGTCATGCGTGTCGCCTCAGGATTCAAACATCGGGGGATAAAGTCCGTTTCGTCCCGGCTTTGCCCCACCGGCCGGATCAAACAGCAAGGAAAAGAGCTGCGCGGTGAAGTTACCGCTGTGGACCTGGGTATAAAGCGGGAAACCGTCACTTTGATTGGTCCACCAGAAACTGGTGTAGAACTGCGGGTCGAAGTTCTCGCCCGGCAGCGCCCAGTTCAGCGTCGAGGGCGTGTCGCCATGCCCGATGACGTTGAGAATATCTGACGACTCACCCGCTTCCTGTGGCGGTTGCGGCTGCGGAATGCTGATCAGCGCCTGATCCAGCTGTTCCGGCGATCCGCCTCCCTGCACCACCCGCAGCAGCGTATTACCCACCTGCTGATACCACTCGCCGGAACGGGCCAGCAGGGCTGGTGACCACTCGGCGGGGGTGAAGTGGCGCAGCGCGCAGAGCGGATAGTTACGCCCTACGCTATCCCGTGCGGCGATCAGGCAGCCCATCTGGATCAGCTGACTGCCCAGCATCGGCGGCACCACAAAATTCCAGACCGGCGCGTTGAGGAACGGGCGCGACGGGGCGTTTTCACTCTCCTGGCTGCTCTGCCAGTGATGCAGGCCCACCTGAAACCAGCTGGACCATTGGCGATAGAGCACGTCAGGAAAGCGGCGCTTCACAAAGTCACCCGCGCTGGGCAATTTGCCGTACCAGCAGGGTGCAGCGTAATGAGTCATTGTCGGGTCCTGTTTCAGGGGCAGCTAAAGCCGGGAAGCTGGAACGGGTTACGAATGCTGCCAGGGGTAAACGACAGCGTGACCTGATGGCCTTCCACGCTGAACGTGGCTTCGCGGGTCAGGCCGCCTGCAGCGGTAACACGGGCGCGATCAAAAAAGCGATTGAGCGCCCAGGGGCCGCTGGTGACCAGCGTCGACGTGGTACCGTTGGTCAGGCCCAGCTGCATCCGCACCTGGCTGGTGCCGCCAGGGCCAGGCCAGCTGACCATCTGCACCGCCTGCGGCCCGTGGCTGTAACGCAGGATCTGTCCATCCACATCCAGCGTCAGGTTGAGAATGTCGTTGTCCATTTTTACGGTGCGCAGCGTGACGCGGAAGCCTGGCGTGGTTGCGCCGTTAGCAAAGAACGCATCGCGGATTGACTGCGCCTGCTGGAACGGCCGCAGTAACGCTTCGCCACCTGGCAGAGTTTTACCGTCGATACCCGGCGTAAAGCGCCACGCCGCGTTAGTGGTATCGACCTTGCTGGCCAGATTATCGCGGAAGAAGCTATCCATCATGCCGCTGCCGGGGGCAAACATCCGGGCCAGATCGTCCGGCGTCACTTCACTGCGCGCGGAGCGAACCAGCGGATAACGCCCGGCGATCGCCTGACGGCAGAAACTGCCGACTTCCATGGTGATGCGTTTACGGACGTTGTCCATGTCGCGGCGCTGCGCATCACTGCTGGCGCCAACCGCCATGCTGGAGACCATATTCTGCAGCGACCCCGGCAGACGTCCGGCGCTGGCCTGCAGACGACTGATCGCATCGCTGGCCGGTGGCGGCATCCCGCTGTTGGCGGCATCCTGCACCGCCGTGAGGTAGCGATAGAGATCGTCAATCTGGTGCAGGAAATCATCCACCGCCAGCACTTTGCTGCCCTGCTGTAATGGCTGAGCCAGCTCAATGACCGGCGCAAAATGCACGGCAACCGCCTGCTTCGGTGACACCTGGGTTGCCGCCTGTCCACGCGCCGCAGCCGCCTCAGGCGAGGTAAACAGCGCTTCCAGGGTGCGGGTGGCGCTGTTATCCGCTGGCTTCGCGGCCTGCGCGGTTTTCTCATCGGGCTGCGCCCGGTTCAGCGTCAGCAGATTGCTGAGATTGATCACCAGCTGGCGCAGCGGAGAATGGTTACCTGACAGCAGACGCGCGGTGTTGATGCGTTGTGAAAGATCGGCGCTGCTGTTGAGCTGGATGTCGCTCAGGAACTGCTCCCACTGGCGGATGTAGTCCTGGACATAAAGCTGGCGAACCGCGAGATCGGTCTGCTCACTTTTCTGCTGCGGCGCAGCACCGTCCAGTACCCAGAGATCGTCCTGATAAAGCGCCTGCGTTACGGGGGCAATCTGCTTGTCCACATGCTGCCAGTAGCCATCGGGTGTATAGAGACCAGACACCCCGTCATTGACCGACTTACCGCTTTTACGCGAAAAAACCAGCTCGCTCTGAGGACCGCCCAGCGCCGCCAGGGTGACTGGCTGCAGGCTGTCGCTGCGTGAAAGCAGGCGTTTGAGTCGTCCATAGACGCGCTGTGACAGCGGCATCTGATTAATGAGCGCCTGCTCGCGCTTGACCAGCGCATCATCTTTCGCATACGGCGACGAGTGAATCTGCGTCTCCAGCAGCTGTTGCAGATGCCACGCCAGCTGTTTTACCTGCTGCTGGGTGACGTTCTGCGGCAGCTCACGTGAAAGATTCAGCATCAGCCACGCCTGCAGGAATTTGCCATCGTAGTGCTTCGGCTGATAGAGCATCTGATACGCCTTCAGCGCTTCATAGCTGTAGTCCGCGTCGCTGCCGTTGTCATTGCGCAGCCAGCGGGTGATGTTCTGCGCTACCTGCGGCAACAGCAGCTGTTTCAGCGCTTTGTCGTAGAGTGCGCGGGTCGCATCGCTGACTTCGGTGCCGCGATAAAGCCCCATACGGCGCGTCAGCGGTGGGGACTCCAGCGAGAAGTCGGCGCTTTCCGGCAGGTGCAACAGGGTGTTGAGATAAGGCACCAGCGCAAAGAGATCGCCATTGACCTGCTGCTGAAGCTGATCGCCCAGCTGCTCAACCTGCGGGCCTTTAGTGGCCATCTCCTGCAGATAGGTTTTGTTCTTGCTGTAGCTGGTGAGCCACAGTCCGCCCGCCACCAGAAGCAGTAACAGCAGCGCCAGATAACCCGACCACAATCCGGCGCGGTTACGCAGCTCCCACCAGCGGTTGCTGCCCGCCAGACCCGACTCCTGGAAAATCACATTTTCCAGCACCCCTTTCAGGAAGAAGCTCTGGCCTTTGTTCTGCGGAATCGGTGCCTCTTTATTGACCTGATCCCAGCTTCCCGATTCGCCTGCCTGCTGACCAGGGAGATTCAGCGCGCGGTTCAGCTCGCCCATCACCCGGTCAAACGGCAGCCCTTCCTGGGTGCCGCTGGCAAAGTAGATGCCGCGTGGCGCGAACTGGGTTTCAAAATCGGAGCGGGCAAACAGCGTGTCGAGTGCCTCTGCCAGCAATGGACGCAACGCCGCGAACTCCTGCGGGAAGAGATAACTTTCGGCTCGCGCCTGCGCGTCGCTCTCCGTAAGCAGCCGATCGGCCAGTCCGGCATCGAGCCGCTGTTGCAGCAGTGAATACTCCTGCTGGAACTGGCTGTTCAGTTCGAAATCAGCGGCGGATGCTTTCGCCCACGGGAAAGTGAATCCCCAGATCTGTTCACGCTGGGCTTTATCCAGCGAGGCGAAGTAGCTGCGGAAGCCTTTGAGCAGGTCCGCTTTGGTGACCAGTACGTAGACCGGGAAGCGGATCCCGAGACGATCGTGCAGCTCCATCAGCCGCTGACGCAGCGCCAGCGCCTGGTTGCGCAGCGCTTCGGGCGACTGGCTGAGCAGATCGGAGACGCTCAGGGTGACGATGACGCCGTTGATCGGCTGACGTCCGCGATATTTACGCAGCAGGTCGAGGAAATGATGCCATTCGCTGGCATCGCTAGCCTGCTGACTCTCCTGAGTACTGTAGCGCCCGGCGGTATCGAGCAGCACGGCGTCGTTGGTGAACCACCAGTCGCAGTTGCGGGTGCCGCCAATGCCGCGCAGCGCCGACTTCCCGAACTTATCCGCCAGCGGAAACTGCAGGCCGGAGTTAACCAGCGCGGTGGTTTTACCGGCACCGGGTGCGCCGATGATCATGTACCACGGCAGCTGGTAGAGATACTGACGGCCAAAGCGCTGCGCCCAGAACGGCGTGCCCTTGCTGCTGTGGCGCTGGAAGTGCGCCTTTTTCAGCATCTCAGTGGCTTCTGAAAAACGCCCTGCCAGCACCTGCTCTTCACTGGTCAGGCGCTGACGATCGGCTTCCGGTGCATCGCTTTTGCCGGTTTCCAGGCTCGACATCAGCTTGCGGTTGAGCCAGAAATTGTAGAGCCGCGGAATCGCCTGCCCCAGGCCCCAGACCAGATAGAGCAGCGCAATACTGATCATGCGGTTCTGCTCTGGCTCAAGCGGACGCGAATCAACGATAGAGAAGACCGGGCCAATTACCCAGATGATAAAAGAGAGCGCGGTAATGCCGACAAAGCCCCACGCGAGGCGGCTGGTCAGCACCGCAAACAGAATATTCAGCATGGATCAGTTCCCTCTCGCCAGGCCGTTGAGTTCGGCATGCGTCGCATCCGGCGCCACCAGCAGTGTGATTTCAACACGACGGTTACGTGCGCGGTTTTCTGCGCTGTTGTTCGGCACCAGCGGATTGCTTTCGCCACGCCCTTCCGCTTTCACCCGTGACGGATCGGCCAGTTGCTGTTGCAGCAGAGACTGGACTGACCGGGCACGCGCCAGCGAAAGCTCAAAGTTGGAGGCGAAGCGTGCGCTGCGGATCGGTACGTTATCGCTGTAGCCAATCACCTGAATCTGACCGCTGACGTTGTTCATGGCGGCGGCGATGCGCTGGATCACGTCGATATAACGTCCGCGCACCTCGGTCGCCGCCGATGCAAACAACCCATCCCCTTTCAGCGTCACCACGCTGCGGTCCGCTTCATCACGCACCGCGACCAGACCGGCATCGATTTCCGGTTTCAGGAAGGCGCGCAGGTTCAGCGTGGCAGGCGGTGGCGGCGCAGGGTTACCGATCTTCACTTCCGGCAGCGCCGTCTGATAGATGCGGGCCAGCACCGGCGAGGTATAGTCGCCCAGACGCCAGTTGAGCACGATATAGAACAGACAGGCCGCCAGCCCGGCCACTGCGGCGCATGCCCACAGCGGGATCATCGGTCGCCACAGCTTGCGCAGCACCGGCTGATCGGTGGGATGCGGTGACAGCGCCGTCGCGTAACTGCCGCGCACGCTTCTGATCATCTGCAGCAGACGCTGTTTGATGGTCTCCAGTTGCGAGCGGCCGTTGTCCAGTACCCGGTAGCGTCCTTCGAACCCCAGCAGCAGGCAGAAGTAGATCAGTTCCAGCATCAGAATGTGACGTCTGGGGTTCTGCGACAGCTTGGCCAGCAGCTGGAAAAACTTCTCGCCGCCCCAGGTTTCGTTGTGAAAGGTGACCAGCAAGCCGTTGCTGGTCCAGACGCCGCGACTGCCCCATGGCGTCAGCGCCGCCGCCTCATCCAGTGCGGTACAGAGGCAGTAACGTGCGCCGATGATCACTTCATAGCCGAGACCAGACTGCTGGCAGCTCAGCTCAAAGCGCCGAATCTGATCGATCAGCTGCTGGCGCAGTTGCGCCGGGTCTTCATGCGATACCGAATGGCGGATCTGTGGAATCGCGTTAATCAGGGGGTTGGCCGCCGCAACCAGCACATTCTGATGGCTGGCATCCGGCGCAAGATCGCTGTGTGATTTTTGTTGTTCCTGCATCATGCTGCGTGCTCAGTTTATTATTCTGACTGACTGCGAATGGCCCAGAACTCCATGTTCAGGCCCGGAAACTCACCGGCAAGATGCAGCGCAAAAGCGCCCGAGCGCTCCATCTCTTTCCATAGCTCGCTGTTCTTATCCAGTTCGAAATAGCTGTATCCGGCAT
>Ga0308171_1000954_pt1 | contig 46302 bp, 45 predicted proteins | sample PhyGR1_FD_202135 | JGI IMG/M metagenome (GOLD analysis project Ga0308171, IMG submission 202135) | Phyllosphere microbial communities from UC Gill Tract Community Farm, Albany, California, United States - DLSLSG.R1 | ecosystem: Host-associated > Plants > Phyllosphere > Unclassified | place: USA... | reverse complement strand
CAGTTGCATCTGGCGGCGCGCATCAACGTGTCCGAGTGGCAGAACAACAAGCAGTCCAAGCAGTACATCTCGTTTATCAAAGGCAAGAACGGCAAGAAGGTCTCGGAGTACTTCCGCGACTTTATCGGCTGCCAGGAGGGCGTCGACGGCCCCGGCGAGACACGTACCCTGCTCAAGGCCTTCAGCGACTTTGTCGAGAGCGAAGATCTGCCGGACGAATCCGCTCGCGAGAAAACCAAGACCCTGGTGGATTACGCCAGCAGCCAGGCCAAACTCGGCGAGCCCATGGGCCTGGAAGAACTGTCCGGCCTGATCGATGAAGATCGGCCCAAGGCGTTCTACGACCACATCCGTAACAAGGATTACGGCCTGTCGCCGGAGATCCCGGCCGATAAACGTACCCTCAACCAGTTCCGCCGCTTCACCGGGCGCGCCGAAGGCTTGTCCATCAGTTTTGAAGCGCACCTGCTGGGCGACAAGATCGAGTATGACGAAGCCGCCGGCACCTTGATCATCAAGGGCCTGCCCACCCAACTGACCGACCAGCTCAAGCGCCGCAACTGATGCTCGGCGGGGTGTTCAAGAAAGTCCTGCTGGTGTTGCTGGTGGTGGTGGTCTTTCAGAACTGGGGCAAGATCGAGCGAGTGTTCAACCCGTCCCAGGTGGTGTCCGAGCAGGTTCGCGCCAATGCGCGCGTGGTGCTCTACACCACCGAATGGTGCGGCTACTGCAAGCAGATTCGCCGCTTCCTGGACCAGAAAGGCATTCCCTATCAGCAATTCGATATCGAAAAAGACGCCCAGGCGCGCAAGGCGTACGAGGCGCTGGGCGGCGGCGGGATTCCGTTTGTGGACGTCAATGGCACGCTGATTCGCGACTACCGGCCCGAACAGATCATGGCGGCGTTGAAATAATCAGCGCACCACGATCAGCCGTCCCAACAGGTTGTGTTGCTCGAAGCTCAGCACCGCCTGCAACGCATTCAGCACTGCCTGTGGATCTTTGCTCGGGAAACTGCCGCTGACGCGCTTGGCGCCCATCGCTTCGTTTAGCAACAGGATGCGGCCAGGGTAGTAACGTCCAAGGTCCTCGACCACGTCGGCCAGCGGCGCTTTGTAGTAATTGAGCCAACCGTCGCGCCAAGCCAGGCGCGATGCGCTGTCGACGGCATGCAGGGGCTGGGCGATGCCATCGGCATAAGCGATCTGCTGGCCGGCGGTCAGTACCTGTTGCCGGCCTTGTTTCGACGCTGTCACCCCAACACGCCCAGTCAACACCGTCACCTGCGCGCCCGCCGGTTGCAGACGCACTTCAAATTGCGTGCCGAGCACGCGTGCTTCACCGCTGCCCGCCTCCACCACAAATGGCTCACCGGTGTGGCTCACGCTGAAAAAGCCGGCGCCACGCCGCAACTGGATATGCCGCTCGCCGTGGGTGAAATCCACCGCGATGGCGCTGTCGGCATCCAGGGTCACTTGAGTGTTATCCGCCAGGGTCACGGTCTTGACCTCCCCCGGCGCGCTCACATAGTCGGCCCCGAAGTCATCGACCCAGCGCGACGGCTGCCACCCGGCGCCCATCGAAATCATCAGCAGCAGGCACGCGGCCATGGCCAGTGCGCCCGACCAACGCACCGCCCGCGAACGCTTCGAGCGGTTCATCGCATCGAGGTAGCCCTGCAGCGCTTGAGCCTCTTCATTCGCAAGCTGGCGTGCGGGCACTTCGCTCAACTCCCACAGCACTTGGGCCTGGGCATAGGCTTCGACGTGGGCCGGGTCGGCGCGCAACCAGCGGCTGAACGTGGCCTGATCGCCGCTGCTGGGCTGGTCGTGCAGCAGGCTCAGCCAGGCCAGGGCGGCTTTTTCCTGGTCGGACGTGGGGGTGAGGTTCACGGTGCTTTCCCTGGCGTGCGTGGGGTCGATGGCTCGCGAAGGCTGGCCTTGCAGGCTTCGAGGGCACGCATCATATGTTTTTCCACGGCACTTTGGGACAACCCCATGGCCTTGGCGATATCAGCGTATTTGCGCCCATGGATACGGTTGAGCAGAAAGATGTGCCGGGTGCGCTCGGGCAGGCTGCGCAGGGCCGCTTCGACATGCCGCAGATCATTGCCCGCTTCCAGCGCCGCCTGGGGTTCGCAGCCCTGGTGGTCATGCTGTTCCGGCAGCCAGCCTTCATTGCTACGCACCCGCGCGCCTTCGCTGCGCAGGTGATCGATGGCGATATTGCCCGCGCAACGCAACAGGTAGGTGCTGAGTTCTTCGACCTGCACCAGGGGCCGACGCCAGAAGCGCAGGAACAGGTCCTGCACCAAGTCCGCCGCGGTGGCGCGACAGCCCACGCGGCGATTCACCAGGGCTTCCATCTGTGAACGCTGAGATAGGAACACCTGCAAAAAATGCGCGCGTCCACCCTGCGCATCGGCCTGGGGCGGGTCCTGGGAATCCGGTGGGGTGCCGATCATCATGCAAAGACGCTCAGAGGGTGGCGAAGGCCGCAACTGGACTGGCCAGCAGGCCGACGCCCGCCAGGATCAAGGCCAGCCTTGGCCGATACGGCAACAACAGCACCAGCAGCAAAGCGCTGAGCATCAACACCGCGCACCACTCCACCAAGCCTTGAGCCCAGCCGGCGACTGCGACCGCCGGCGCTATCGACAGCGTCAGCAACAACCAGCCCGCCACACGTAAGCCCAGGCGCCGAGCGGGCGACGGTTTACTGCGCAGCAGTTCGCCATGGTGACGGTCGGTGGCCAGGCACAACGCGGTAAACCCGGCGTAACACATCAACAACGCGATCAACATTCAGTGGGCCTCGCGCTTGAGAGTCAAGGTTCGTGGGCGCTCTGGCTTGGCCGCCGGCGCGCTGCGACGCTGCATCTTGCGGGCGGCCCAAGCGAGGAACAGGCCGCTGGCCAGACACGTCAGGTCGAACCCGGCCATGGCCCAATCGCCGCTGGCCAGTGACACCCCCAGGTGATGGGAAGTGGTCAGTGCATTGAGCACCGGGATTGCCATAAACAGCAGTGCGGCGACGCTCAGTTGCTCGACCCAGCCCTGGCGGCCTCGGCGCAGGATCGCGTGCAGCAGGCTCAAGCCCCAAGCGATGAAGAACGCCTGCACCTCCCAACTGGAACGCTCGGCGAAGCTCACCGGCAGCAGCCGGTTGGCCCAGAAAAACGCCGCAATGGCGATCAACAGCCCGGACATGCTGGCGATGTTCAGCACTTCCACCAGACGCAGTTCAAACGGCATCCCATCGGTTTTGGCATGTTTGAGTTGCCGCTTACCCAGCCAGATCACCAGCCCGGTGCCGATCATGGCCGTGCCCGCCAGGCCACAAATAAAGTACAACCAGCGCAACACCGGCCCGGCGAAATGGCCCATGTGCAGACCGTAGAAACTGCCGCCGACCACCGCCGGCAACGATGGCTCGCCGCTGACCCGCAGCAGCTCGCCGGTGGTGCCGTTGAACGACACGGTGCTGCCAAAGTCATGCACCACGCTGTCGGAACCGGCGCGGAACACATTCACTGACGCATTCACATCGCTGGGATTATTCACCGCCACACGTCCGACATGGCCGCCCGCCCACTGCGCTCGCGCCTGTTCGTACATCGACGCCAACGGCAGCAAGCGGCCAGGCTGGCCGAGGGCCGGGGCGTTATCGGTGGCCGGGAATACTTCGCTGAAGAATGCCCGTGTGTCGTTGCCGTAGGAGGCCAGGATCGGCGCCGGCATCACCATGCTCATGAAAATCACCAGGCTGCTGTAGGTGATCATCAAATGGAACGGCAATACCAGCACACCCACGGCGTTATGCCCGTCGAGCCAGGAACGTTGGCCTTTGCGCGGGCGGAAGGTGAAGAAGTCCTTGAAGATTTTTTTGTGGGTGATGATGCCGGTGATCAGCGCCACCAACATCACCATCGCGGCCAGGGTGGACAACCAGCGCCCCCACGGATGGGGCATTTGCAGTTGGAAGTGGAAACGATAGAAGAACTCGCCGCCCATGCTTTCCCGAGCCTGCACGGCGAGGCCGGTCAGCGGGTCGAGGGTTTTCTGTATGAAATTGCCGCGTTTGCCGGGGTCGACTTTGTCTTGCCACATCACCGAGAGGCCGGGGTCGCGGGCATCCGGCAGGTTGATAAACCAGCGCGCGGCGGTCGGGGCGTTTTCCTGCAAGTACTGTTGCGCCACGTTCAGGCTGCGCACGTCGTCCAGCGGATGCGCCTGTACTTCAGGCTGCATCCAGTGGCTGATCTCTTCCTTGAAATAGGCCAGGGTGCCCGTCAGAAAAATCGCGAACAGCAGCCAGCCGAAGATCAACCCGGCCCAGGTGTGCAACCAGGCCATGGCCTGACGGAAGCCTTCTTTCATGTACGCGCCATCCAAAACCCCAGACCCGCCAGGGTGGCAAACACCGCACTGGGCAGCATCACGCCGAGCCAGGCGCGCATGGCGCTACGGCAGGCAAAGCACCAGAGCACGGCCAGTAGATAGAACAAAAAGGAACTCATCATCCCGGTGATCACCGCGTCGGCACGAGAAGTCGGCAACCACAGCGCCAGGCAGATACTGGCCAGGGAGGCCATCAGGTAGCCGCCAATGACCGCCGCCAACACACGTGACGTGACGGCAAAGCGGTAAGCCAGAGGCAGTGAGGGTTTGCTTTTCATGGGAGGGCGCCAGGTTCGTCAGCGCGCAATATTAATGATAAATATTCTCATAAGCAAAACAGAACGGATGAATCACCTCCCCGTTCCGATTGCCGAACCTCGTTGCTGGCCCTACAATGCGAACAATTCTTGTTCTCTAACGCCTACCGATGCTTGCGGAGTGTTCGCGTTGTCGCCGTCCAACACCGTCGAAGTTTTGTACAACGACCATCACCACTGGCTCATCGGCTGGTTGCGACGCAAGCTCGGCTGCCCGGAAAGTGCCGCCGACCTGGCCCAGGACACCTTTATCCGCGTGCTCACCGCCCGCGAAACCCCGACGCTGATCGAACCGCGCGCCTTCCTCACCACCGTGGCCAAGCGCGTGCTGTACAACTTCTATCGCCGCCAGGACCTCGAACGCGCCTACCTCGACGCCCTCGCGCAGATGCCCGAGCAGGTTGCGCCCTCGGAAGAAGAACGCGCAGTCATCCTGCAAACCCTGATGGAGCTGGACCAATTGCTCGACGGCCTGCCCGTTCAGGTCAAACGCGCCTTTCTGCTGGCCCAGCTCGACGGCCTCACTTACGCGCAGATCGGCGCCGAGTTGGGCATCTCCATCGCCACCGTCAAACGCCACCTGCATAAAGCGGCGCTGCGCTGCTACTTCGCCCTATGAACGTTTCCCACCAGGTGGCTGAACAAGCTGTGCACTGGCTGCTGGAAATGCAGCAAGGCGCGCTCACCCCGCGTCAGCAGGCCGCCTGGCAGCAGTGGCTGAACGCCCACAGCGAACACCAGCGCGCCTGGGAGCATATCCAACGCGTCAATCAACGCCTGCGCGGCATGCCTTCGCCTTTGGCCCACGCAGCGCTGAATGCGCCAACCTCCAACAGTCGGCGCCAGGCGTTGAAGTTGTTGTTGATCCTGGGTGCCGGCTCGGCCGCGGCCTGGAGCCTGCGCCAGCAGCACATCCTGCCGCCTTTGACCGCCGACTACCGCAGCCCCGTCGGCCAGCGACGCAAGGTACAGTTGGCGGACGGCAGCCAATTGCAGCTCAACACCGGCAGCGCGGTGGATGTGCATTTCGATGGCGAACAACGCCTGGTGCGCCTGCTCGAAGGCGAGATCCTGCTCAACGCCAACTCCGGCAGTAGCCCGCTGCAAGTGCTGACCAGCCAGGGCCTGCTCAGCAGCCAAGCCGCGCGCGTCAATGTGCGCCAGTTCAACGATCACACTCAAGTGGCGGTGCTCAATGGCCGCGTCGAGGTGATGCCCAACACCTACAGCGGCCTGCCGCTGACGGTGGAGGCGATGCGCCAGGTCAATTTCACCCGCAAGGGCTGGGACACGCCGCGCGCCACCGACGCCAATAGCGGCGCCTGGGCCGAAGGCATGCTGATGGCCGCCCATATGCGCCTGGAGGACTTCCTCGGCGAACTGGGACGCTATCGCCGCGGCCAGCTCAATTGCGATCCGCAGGTGGCCAATCTGCTGATTTCCGGCAGCTATCCGTTGGATGACAGCGAGCGCATCCTCGACCTGCTGGAAATAAGCCTGCCGGTGAAAGTCCGGCGTTTCACCCGCTACTGGGTCACGGTGCAGGCCCGCGCTTAAATTATTTCCAAACACCGTGAGCCGTTTTCCGTACCTCGCGTGACAGAGAAGGAAAGCCCCCTTGATCCTTTCCTTCTCAGGACCGCCCGTCATGCCCCAGCAACCCACCCTTCTCGCCCGCACGCTGCGCCAACTGCTGCTCGGCGCCAGCCTCAGCCTGACGGTGCTGCCGTCGGTGATGGCGGCCGAGACCAAGCCTTATCACATCGCCCCCGCCTCCCTTGAAGCGGCGCTCAATCAATTTGGCCGCGAAGCTGGCGTGTTGATTTCGTTCGGCTCCGAGGTCACCGCCGGCCTGCAGAGTCGCGGCCTGTCCGGCAACTACAGCGCCGCCGACGGCCTGCAAAAACTGCTGGAAGGCACCGGCCTGCAAGCACGCGCCGAGGGCGACAACGCCTACAGCGTGCAACCGGCCAGCGCACCGGCCACTATTGAGTTGGGTACTTCCAGCGTGGTCGGCGACTGGCTCGGCGATGCGGCACAGACCAACGTATTCGAACACCCCGGCGCCCGCGACGTGATCCGCCGCGAAGAGTTCGAACGCCAAGGTGCCACCCAGGCCCGCGATGTGCTTAACCGCATCCCTGGCGTCAACGCCCCGGACAACAACGGCACCGGCAGCCACGACATGGCGCTCAACTTCGGCATCCGTGGCCTCAACCCGCGCTTGGCCTCGCGCTCTACTGTGCTGATGGACGGAATTCCGGTGCCGTTCGCGCCCTATGGCCAGCCGCAGTTGTCCTTCGCGCCGATCAGCATGGGCAATATGGACGCGGTGGACGTGGTACGCGGTGGCGGCGCCGTACGCTACGGCCCACAGAACGTCGGCGGCGTGGTCAACTTCGTGACCCGTGCGATCCCGGACGCCCCCACCGTCAAAGGCGGCCTGCAGACTGAAACCAGCCCATCCTCCAGCCACGATGGCTTCAAGACCACCGGCAACCTGCTGGCCGGCGGCACTGCCGAGAATGGCCTGGGCGGCGCGCTGCTGTATTCCGGCACCCGTGGCGGCGATTGGCGCGAACACAGCGACACACGCATCGACGACCTGATTCTTAAAGGCAAGTACCAACTCGACGACGCCAACAGCTTCAACGCCATGGCGCAGTACTACGAAGGCCAGGCCGATATGCCCGGCGGCTTGAACGTCGCGGACTACAAGGCCGACCCGTATCAGTCCACCCGCCCCTACGACAAATTCTGGGGTCGCCGCACGATGTTCAACGTTGGCTATCGCTACGAGCAGGACCGTCGCGAATTCACCGTCAACAGCTTCTTCACCAAGACCCTTCGCAGCGGTTACCTGGATCAGGGCACGTTCCTGTCGCTGTCGCCGCGTGAATACTGGGTACGCGGTCTGGAAACCCGCTTCGCCCAAGGCTTCGACCTCGGCCCGACCAGCCATGAAGTCGGCGTCGGCTACCGCTATATCAACGAAGCCGGCCACGAACTGCGCTACCGCACGCCGATCAACGCCAATAACCAGCAGCTCCCCAACACCGATAGCCGCAACGACCGCGACACCCGGGGCGGCACCGAAGCCAACGCGTTTTTCATCGACGACCGGATCGATATCGGCAAATGGACCCTCACCCCGGGCATTCGCTACGAGATGATCGAGTCCCAGCAGACCAACAACCTCACCAACGTCAAGTACAAGGGCGACTACAACACCGCGTTGCCGGCGCTCAACGTGCTGTATCACGTCACCGACGATTGGAACCTCTACGCCAACACCGAAGGTTCGTTCGGCAGTGTGCAATACAGCCAGATGCCCAATCGCGTGACCAGCGGCGAAGTCAAACCGGAAAAAGCCCGCACCTGGGAACTGGGCACCCGCTATGACAACGGCACCCTGCGCGCGGAAATCGGCGCGTTCCTGATCAACTTCGACAATCAGTACGAAAGCAACCAGACCAACGATTCGGTGATCGCCCGTGGCGAAACCCGGCACCAGGGCATCGAGACCAGCGTGAACTACGCCCTCGACGGTTTGAGCCCGGCCCTGGCCGGTTTCGACGTGTACGCGTCCTACGCCTATGTCGACGCCACCATCCGCGAAGACGGCCCAAACAAAGGCAACCGCGTGCCCTTCTCGTCCAAACACAAGGGCACGCTGGGCGTGGGTTACACCGAAGGCCCCTGGAAGCTCAACCTCGACAGCAGCTACCAGAGCAGCCAGTTTGCCGACAACGCCAACACCCGTGCCGAAACCGCCGACGGTGCCAATGGACGCATCCCCGGCTACATGCTGTTCAGCAGCCGCGCGGCATACGACTTCGGCCCGCAGCTGTCGGACCTGAACGTCGCGGTCGGGGTGAAAAACATCTTCAACAAGCAGTACTTCACCCGTTCGTTCGATGACAACAACAAGGGCAAATACGTCGGCGAACCGCGCACGGTGTATGTGCAGACCTCCATCGCGTTCTGATCAACTGCCCGCCAGGCACGAGGGCGTGCCGGCCACCAGCGCGTCGATGGCACAGCGCGTCTTGGCCGGCAGGTGAGTGGCCGTTGGCCAGATCACATGGATCGGTGCGGGCTGCTCACGGCAGTCCGGCAGCACCGCCACCAATTGCCCACGCAGCACGTAATGGGCAATCAACCAACTCGGCAACCACGCCAGGCCGACACCCGCCATCGCGGCATCGGCCACGGCCTGTAGGTCGTCCATGATCAACGGCGAGGCGATGCCGGCACGCTGCGTAGGTTGGCTGCGATAGGCGATGCTACGGCGACTGGCAAGGTCGTCGACATGATGGATCGGTCCCGTGCACTGCAGGTACGCCGGTGACGCGGCCAAGCCCATCACTTGTTCGCCCAGGCGTCGTGCGCTGAGCCGGTCGGTATCGGGCAATGCGCCGATGCGTACGGCAATATCGAACCCTTCCTGCGCCAGGTCCGTCAGCCGATCGGCGAAGCAAATCTCCACCTCCAGCCCTGGATACCGGTCCATCAACCCCCACAGCGCCGGCGCCGCGTAGTGATGACCGAACGCCAACGGTACGCTCGCCCGCAGGCGCCCGCGCGGTTGCTGCCGACCGCTTTGCAGCACCGATTCGGCAGCCTCCAGCTCCGCCTGGGCGCGCAAGCAATGTTCGTAGTACGCCTGGCCATCCTCGGTCAGACGTTGACGGCGGGTGGAGCGCTGTAGCAAACAGGTGCCCAGCCGCACTTCCAGCCGCGCCAAGCCCTTGCCAACGGCGGACCGCGTGAGGTGCAAACGTTCGGCGGCCTCAGTCAGGCTGCCGCTTTCAACGATCTGCAAAAACAATTCAACGCCATCGAAACGGGGGGTGACCATGATGTGATTGTCGCCTTTAATTCCCTAACTGGCGGAAAACTTATCACGGATAAAGAATTCAATTCCCCTGAAAATAGCTAATCCATTTTTGTTTACAGGAGAATCCCATGCCCGCCGCCGCTACCTTGACTGCCAGCCCCGCGCGCGCTCCCCGACAGGCCGTTGCCCTCACCGCCGTGTGCCTGGTGGCGCTGATGTTCGGCCTGGAAATCTCCAGCGTGCCCGTGCTTCTGCCCACACTTGAACATGCACTCGGCACGGGTTTCCAAGACGCCCAATGGATCATGAATGCCTACACCCTGGCCTGCACCAGCGTGCTGATGGCGGCCGGCACCCTGGCTGATCGCTTTGGGCGGCGACGCGTGCTCGTGCTGTGCTTGTGGCTATTTGGGCTGGCCTCACTGGCCTGCGGGCTGGCCGACAGCGCCGCCACCCTAATCACGGCACGCTTTGTTCAGGGCATCGGCGCCGGGGCAATGATGATTTGCCAGTTCGCGATTCTCTCGCATCTGTTCCGTGAACCGGCGGCACGGGCGCGGGCATTCGCTATCTGGGGCGTGATCGCCGGTATCGGCCTGGGCTTCGGGCCGATGGTCGGCGCGTTGATCCTCGCGGTCGCGGATTGGCGCTGGGTGTTTCTGGTGCATGTGCCGCTGACACTGTTCACCCTGTTGCTGTTGCGCATCAGTGTGCAGGAATCCCGCGATCCGGCCGCCTACCGCCTGGATATCGGCGGCATGCTGACCCTGACATTGGCGGTGTTTGCCCTGGTGTATGTCATCACCCAGGGCAGCGAAAACGGCTTCGCCACGCCGGCGATGCTGGGCTGGGCCAGTCTGTCAGCGGCCGCCTTATTGTTGTTCGTGCAGATCGAACGGCACAGTGCGCACCCGATGTTCGATTTTTCGGTGTTCCGCATTCGCCGCTTCAATGGCGCGCTGATGGGGTCGATCGGCATGAACGTCAGTTTTTGGCCATTCATGATCTACCTGCCGCTGTATTTCCAGACCGGCCTGGGCTACGACACCCTCACTACCGGCGCTGCGCTGCTCGCCTACACCCTGCCCACCTTGCTGGTGCCACCTCTAGCCGAGCGCCTGGCATTGCGCCATGGTGCCGAGCGCATCATTCCGCTGGGCCTGGGTTTGATGGGGGCGGGTTTTCTGGCGATGGCCGCCGCCAACCAAGCCGAGCACGCCGCTGTCGGATGGATGCTGGCCAGTTGTGTGATCGCCGGGGTGGGCCTGGCGCTGATCAATTCCCCAACCACCAACACCACTACCGGTTCGGTGTCGGCGGATCGGGCGGGAATGGCGTCGGGCATCGATCTGAGCGCGCGCCTGATTACGTTGGCGCTCGCTATTGCGCTGATGGGCCTGGTGGTATTGCTGGGCATCAGCCACTACCTGGGCAGTGTGCTGCCTGCCAGCTCGGCCCAGACATGGCCGGCCATCAGCCAGCAACTTGCAGCGGGCAAACTCAACGCGGCGGGGCTGACAACGGCGGATGCACAGGCGGCGCTGCGCCACGGGGCTGGCTGGGCGATGGTATTCGCGGGGTTGGGAGCGGCTGGGTTGGGGCTGTTGAGCGGGTACTTTTTCCGACGAGTCCAGTAACGAAAAACGGGCCTGCGTGTGCAGGCCCGTTTCCAGAGGGGATGACAGAACGGTCAGTGATCAGCCGTTGAAAACGGCGCGTTCTTTTTCCAGGAACTCCTGTTCAAGCTCATCTTCGTTGACTTTGGTGGTCGGCTGGCCTTTGCCGGCAGCGCGAGGCTTGCCTTGCAGTTTACCGAACAGGTGTTCCAGCGCGTGGTCCAGCTTGGTCGCTGCACCGTCGATCGCTTGTTCCAAGGTATCGGCCTTGTGCAATACCGACAGCGCTTGATGGCCTTTTGGCCGCGCTTCCAGGCGGCAACTCAGATCATGGGGGCCAGGCTTGTCGCCGTTCTCATCCCGCAGGTAGACCTCGACACGGGTCAGGTCTTCTTCATAACGTTCGAGCGTGCTCTCAATGGTAGTACGTACCCACTCCTCCAGTCGGATGCTGCTTTCAATATGGTTATCGCTATTGACTTGGATTTGCATAGTTCTTCCCTTATTTCAGCTAGCTCGCGAGAGGTCACAACTGCAACACCGGGTCGGTGAAACCATGACCTCTTAACTACACAATTGAGCAGTCAGCAGAACAATTCAACCCCTTTGCAAAGATAAATCCCACATTACAAATTAAGTCTGACTACGAGCAAAAACACTGTTAGGGTGGGGAGTTAGTTACATCTTCTTACGCCCTGCGAACCTCATAATTGCCCCTCTCCCAACGGGTGCAATCCCCGGAAAATCCCCGCTTCTTCAACCAGCCAATCATGCACCGCGCGTACGCCCGGATGGCTCAGTGCGCCTGGCGCATACAGCAACACGTAACGCTTGTAGTTAGGCACGGCAAGCCCGAAGGGTACGATCAAGGTGCCACGCTCCAGCTCATCGTTGAGCAAGGTGCGTCGCGCAATGGCCACGCCCATACCGGCGATGGCGGCTTCGATGGTCAGGTGGTTGCGGTTGAAGGTGTGACCGCGTCGCACGTCGGCGTGGTGATAGCCGATAGCATTCAGGTAAAACTCCCATTCGGCGTACTCATAACTCCCACGCCAGGCGGTGATGTCGTGCAGCAACGGAAAATGCACCAGGTCGGCGGGACCATGCAGCGGCGGTCTGCCGCGCAGCAGGCTCGGGGCACAGACGGGGAAAATCTGCTCGTCCAACAGGGCTGTGGATAACAAGCCAGGGTAGCTGCCGTCGTTCAAGTCGATGGCCAGGTCGAAGTCGCCCTCATGCAGGGCGATGCTGCTGTCTTCAGCGACCATGCGCAGCTGGATATCCGGAAAGCGCTGCTGCAAACGCGGCAGGCGCGGGGTCAGCCACTTACCGAGAAACGACGGGATCGAGCGCAGGCGCAAGGTGCCGCTGATCATCCCTGCATCCAGGCGCTGCAACTCCGCGTCGATGCTGCCGTAGGCCTCGCCCACCGTGGCCGCCAACCGCTGCCCCTCGGCACTCAGCTCCACCCCACGCGCGCGCCGATGAAACAAGCGGAAACCCAATCGCTCCTCCAACTGGCGAATCTGCTGGCTCACCGCACCCGGTGTGATGTGCAGTTCCTCGGCACAGCGGGTGAACGACAAATGCCGCGCAGCACAGGAAAAAACGTGCAACCAGACATAAGTCTGGCCATGGAGGGGCCGGGTCATAGCGTTTAGTCCTGCTAAAGAGTGTCTTAGGATAATTCGTTGGTCAGTGCCGTTCCAGAGGCTCAGTATCACGCCAATTCCGCTCGCTCTACAAAACATGGCAGCGATTCCTACTCCATTGCTTGTAAGGCTTTAGCATGGCTATCAGTGTTTTCGATCTATTCAAAGTGGGCATCGGCCCTTCCAGCTCCCACACTGTCGGCCCGATGCGGGCGGCGGCAACCTTTGCCCAGGCCCTGATCGATCAACAATTACTGAGCCAGACTCGTCGTGTGGAAGTGCGCCTGTATGGCTCACTGTCCGCTACCGGTGTCGGCCATGCCACCGACCGTGCCTGCGTGATGGGCCTGATGGGCGAATGGCCGGACCGGGTCGACCCCACCTCGATCAATGCACGCATCCAGCAACTGCGCGAATCCGGCCGACTCTTGCTCGCTGGCCTGCAGGACATTGCCTTCAACTGGCAACAGGATCTCCGACTACTGGACGAAAGCCTGCCCTACCACCCCAACGCCATGTCCCTGCACGCCTACGGCGAAAACGGCCTGCTGAGCGAGCAGACGTATTACTCGGTGGGCGGCGGTTTCATCATCGAAGCGGCGGAAGCGGCCTCGGGCATTGCGCCGACCAGCGATGTGGAATTGCCCTACGACTTTTCCAGCGCCGTAGAACTGCTGGCGTTGTGCAACAAGCACGGCTTGCGGGTTTCCGAGCTGATGATGGCCAACGAACGCGCCTGGCGCAGCGACGCCGACATTCGCAGTGGCTTGCTGCATATCTGGTCGGTAATGCGTGAATGCGTGGAACAGGGCCTGCGCGATGAAGGCATCTTGCCAGGTGGCCTGGACGTGCCTCGACGCGCGGCGAAACTGCACCGCAGCCTGCTGGAAATCGGCAAGCCGAATGTCATCACCTCGACCTTGTCGGCCATGGAGTGGGTCAACCTGTTCGCCCTCGCCGTCAACGAGGAAAACGCCGCCGGTGGGCGCATGGTCACCGCACCAACCAATGGCGCTGCGGGCATCATCCCCGCTGTGCTGCATTACTACATGAAGTTCAACGCCGAGGCGTCCGACGACGACGTGGTGAATTTCTTCCTGGCTGCCGCTGCTGTCGGCATCCTCTGCAAGAAAAACGCCTCGATCTCCGGCGCCGAAGTCGGCTGCCAGGGCGAGGTGGGCTCTGCCTGCGCCATGGCCGCGGCCGGCTTGGCCGATGTCCTCGGCGCCACCCCCGAGCAACTGGAAAACGCCGCCGAAATCGGCCTGGAGCACAACCTCGGCCTCACCTGCGACCCGGTCGGCGGCCTGGTGCAAGTGCCCTGCATCGAGCGCAATGCCATCGCGGCGGTCAAGGCAATCAACGCCACGCAAATGGCCCTGCGCGGTGACGGCAAACACTTCATTTCTCTCGACCGGGTGATCCGCACCATGCGTGATACCGGCGCCGATATGCATGACAAATACAAAGAAACTTCACGGGGCGGCCTGGCGGTCAGCTGGGTGGAGTGCTGATCGGAGCATCTCTACCCGCCCCAACGTGAGCCCGCGCAAAAATAATAACGAGGCAATACCGATGACCGATGTACGTACACCTGCTGCTGAAAATCCCGCTGCCACAACAACCGTGACCACCGGCTGGACCCAATACGACACCACCTGGATGCTGGGCCTCTACGGCACCGCCATCGGTGCCGGCACCCTGTTCCTGCCGATCAACGCCGGCGTCGGCGGCTTCTGGCCGCTGATCGTGCTGGCACTGCTGGCCTTCCCGATGACCTTCTTCGCCCACCGTGGGCTGACGCGCTTTGTGTTGTCGGGCAAATCCGGCGACATCACCGAAGTGGTCGAAGAGCACTTTGGCGTCGGTGCGGGCAAGCTGATCACCCTGCTGTATTTCTTCGCCATTTTCCCGATCCTGCTGGTGTACAGCGTGGCGCTGACCAACACCCTGGGCAGTTTCATGGAACACCAACTGCACATGACCCCACCGCCTCGGGCGATTCTGTCGCTGGTGCTGATTCTTGGCCTGATGGCCATCGTGCGCTGCGGCCAGGGCGTGATCGTCAAGGCCATGAGCGTGTTGGTGTACCCGTTCGTCGCGTCCCTGCTGTTGCTGGCGTTCAGCCTGATTCCCAACTGGAACGGCGCATTCTTCGCCTCCGCCGGTGATGGCATGCCCATGCCACTGTTCTTCAAGACCCTGTGGCTGGCAATTCCGGTGATGGTATTTTCCTTCAACCACTCGCCGATCATCTCCGCGTTCGCCGTCGACCAGAAACGCGTGTACGGCGCGCAGGCCGAGCGCAAAAGCAGCGGCATCCTGGCCGCGGCCCACGGCATGATGGTGCTGACCGTGATGTTCTTCTGCTTCAGCTGCGTACTGGCACTGTCGCCGGCCGACCTGGCAGCCGCCAAGGCCCAGAACATCTCGATCCTGTCTTACCTCGCCAACCACTTCCAGACGCCAGTGATCGCCTACGCCGCACCGCTGATCGCGCTGGTGGCCATTACTAAATCCTTTCTCGGCCACTACATAGGCGCCAGCGAAGGTTTCCAGGGCTTGATCGTCAAATCCCTACGGGGGCGCAATCGCTCGATGTCGGCCAAATGGCTGGAGCGTTGCACCGCGCTGTTCATGGTGCTGACCTGCTGGGCCGTCGCCACCTTCAACCCGAGCATCCTGCGCATGATTGAAACCATGGGCGGGCCGATCATCGCGTGCCTGTTGTTCCTGATGCCGATGTACGCGATTCGCCGCGTGCCATCTCTGCGCAAGTACTCGGGCCAGGTCTCCAACGTATTTGTGGTGGTGATTGGATTGATTGCGCTGTCTGCGATCGTTTTTTCCGTCCTGCCCTGAAACAGATCACTGACCGAAACGACAATACCGAACAAATGTGGGAGCGGGCTTGCTCGCGAATGCGGTGTATCAGCTAATGAATACTCGGCTGAAGGACCGCATTCGCGAGCAAGCCCGCTCCCACATTGGCCCCTTACCGCCTGAAAGATCTCTATACGGCACGGCCCTTGCTGTACAGCTTATGAGGGAAACGGAATTTGGCCGATGGTCAGGAGACGCGAACTAATCCCGACACCGGTCGTCAATGACTGCATGTTCTTATTAGGCGGTACGCACCATGGACAATCCTTTTCAGATCATCACCGACACATTCACTCCCGAATATCGCGTCAACCTGAGCATCCAACGCTTGGACGGCAGCATCATGCTGACCCTCTCCAACGAACAAGGCGTGGTGGCCAAGCGCATGATCAGCGCCGAACAGCGCAATGACCCAAAGCGGCTAAAACGCCTGGTGCAAAGCATCCAGTTCGGCATCGCCATCGAACAGGGCCACAGCGCCATGGAGATCCTGGCGATGATGACGGATGGCGATCACAAGGTCCTACAGCGACCGCCGACCCGCGCCCTGCCGTTCAGCGTCGGGCTTTAAAGCTCGCCCTTCTCGGTCTCCTGGCTCGCCTCGCCCTTGCGACGCGGGCCTTCGACCTTCACCGATGGGAAGGCTGACGACGCGTAACGCACGACCAGAATCGCAAACGCCAACAGCAGAATCCCACCGCACAAGTAGATGATTCCCACATCAGGTGGGTTGTGGTGAGACACGTTGGAGATCAGCAGACGCGTCAGCGCGGTGATCGCCACGTAGATCAGGAAGCGCACCGGCATGTGGTTGGTCTTGAAATAAATCCCGACCATAGCGCCCAGTTCCAGGTAGATGAACAGCAACAAGATGTCATCGATCTTGATGTGCCCTTTCTCCAGCATCCCCAGAAACTCCATCACCGCCGCCCAGGCCGTCACCGCACCAATGGCGAACAGCGCCAGGTAGTGAAACGACTCGACAAACAGATTGCCCAGTGACTCGGCCAGCCCGTGTACTTGCTGGCGCAGCCTTTCGGCCCAATTGATCTTCACGATGATGCTTCCTTAGGTCGACTCGACCGGATAATGCGGGTTAGACGTGACGGTTGTTCTGCATGCAGAAAAAAGGCCAGGGGCAGGTATAAGATGATGGCGGGGTGACATGAGGCACTCCAAACCTGTATTTACGGGCTACATTAAAAAACTGCTACCCAAACCCGAGGGTTTGGCTTACTCTTTTTACTGTATATAAATACAGCACTCTAGCGACACCCGAACACAAGGGCTACTCCCCTTCACTACTGCACCCTGATGACGAGGCCAAAAAATGGCTGTTGAAACCCTGTATCGCAGTACCCGCGACTTGGAGACTACATTCGTGGACCGCAAACTTGCCGACGCACACGACCAGATGCTCGAACTGGCAGAGTCCCTGATGGAAGTCCTGTTGAAAAACGTGGAAGGCTTGACTGAAAAGCAGGCAGAAGACGCCGGTATTTTCATGGCCAAGAACCGCGCCGCCTTTGCAGCAGCGTTCAAGAACAACGCCAGCGCCCTGGCCGAGATCGGGCAGCCAGAGGCAGAGTAAGGAGGCCGGCCCGCCTCCGTTGATTCAGGGTGAACCAACAGGTTCAGGCAGACCGGCAACTCATCGTTTTACCGAAGGCTATTTGCGCCTTACGCCTGCCACAGGGTTTTACCGAAGAAGGTCAACGTGCGGTCCCACGCCAGTTGCGACCATGCGGCGTCGTATTGCGTGTCGGGGATACGGCCGTTGCCGATCGCTGTTTCGTTGGCAAAGGCATGGCGCGCCAGGTAACGGTAGAAGGTCGCGTCCACACCTGCCGCGTGCAGCGTTGACTCCAGCTCCGCGACGGTTTCGATGTTGAAAAAAGCATCCTGTGTGCCCCAATGGCCAATCAGCGGTGCTTTGATTTTTGCCGCATCCAGATATTCAAGCGGTGGGAAGCCATACCAGACCACACCCGCAGCCAGCTCCGGAATTGCATTGAGCGCCAACAGCGTCAACGCCCCGCCCATGCAGTAGCCGGTCACGCCCACTTTTTGCGAGTCGGCCTGCAGGTAGCGCACCGCGCCCTTGATGTCCTGGGATACTGCATCGCCAAAATCCAGGCTGTCCATCAGGTGATGGGCTTCTTCCTCTTCCACGGTCGAGGCGCCGCGATAAAGGTCCGGCACCAGCACCCGGTAACCGCACTCGGCCAGGCGGATGGCCACGCCCTTGATCTGCTCGTTCAGCCCCCACCACTCTTGAATCAATACGATGGCCGGCGCCCCTTCCAGCACAGCCGGGCTGGCCAGATAGCCATTGACCTCGGCGCCGTCCGGACGCTTGAACGTTACGGAATGGGCTGTTGCTTGATTGGACATGAATATTCTCCGCAGCAAGTAGGAAAACGATAGCTGAGCAAGCACCTCAAAGCGCCAGCCCACAGAACCCTATCAGGATTTTTGCAGTTACAAACCCTCCTCTCCCATCGTTATGTACCACTGTGTATTAGCGCACCCGCGCGACATATTCGGGATACAAAACACCGGTCTACTGGGCCTGCCTGAACCTTCCCTGATCAATAAGCCGTGACCGAAGGTTCAATCACATAGGACCCGGAGAATAAAAATGCACCACTCAGCACCGGTTGATCGCCTGATCGTCAACACCTACACCAATGGCCTCATCGGCCCCAGCCAGAAGATGCTCGGCCCGCTCGCCGATGGCGGCACGCTTATCACCGGTACTCCGCCGGGGTGTTGGGGCCCGATGATCACGCCCGCATTTGAGGGTGGTCATGAGGTGACTCAACCCGTATTCATCGCCGGCGCAGAGGTTGGTGACGCCGTGGCCCTGAAGATCAAACGCATGCGCGTGACGTCTCTGGCCACTTCGTCAGGTGTCATGCGTTTTGTTGAGGGGCGTTATCATGGCGATCCCTTTGTCGCCAAGTTCTGTTCCAACTGTGGGCAGGAGCATCCCGCCAGCCATGTCGACGGCATCGGCGCCGACGCCATTCGTTGCAACGCCTGCGGGGCGGAGGTCAGCGCATTTCGTTTCAGCCATGGCTACGTCATCGTGTTCGATGCCGAGCATCAGCTGAGCCTGACCGTGAACCAGTTGGTAGCCGACCGCCTCGCCGGCCAGGCACCGGATATGGCGGCGTTGCCGGAGATGTCCGCCCAGCATTCGATTCTGTCCCTGGCCCGCGCCGATATCCCCGGCCTTGCCGCGCACATGCGGCCGTTCCTGGGCAATATTGGCACCACGCCTTCACGGGATCTGCCGGATTCCCACAACTGTGCCGACTTCGGCCAGTACCTGGTCGGCGCGCCCCATCGCTACAGCATGACCCATGAACAACTGCATGCCGCGAAAACCGACGGGCATATGGACACCAACTCGGTACGTGAAGGTTGCGTGCTGATTTGCCCGGTGAGAGTCCCCGGCGCCGGGGTTTACATGGGCGATATGCACGCCCAGCAAGGCAACGGCGAAATTGCCGGGCATGCCACCGATGTATCGGGTGAAACCGAACTGACCGCCCATGTGATCAAGGGGTTGGCACTCGACGGCCCGATCCTGCTGCAGAACCTTGATGACCTGCCGCCCATGGCTCGTCCGATGACTGCCGAGCAACGGTTGCATGTCAGGGCATTGGGCGAGCGCTGGGGGCAGTTCGAGATAGAAGACAACGGACCCATTACGTTTATCGGCAGTGGCGCCGACCTCAACTTAGCGACGGAAAACGGCCTGGAGCGCGCAGCGGCCGTCACGGGCCTGTCGATGGATGAGGTGCGCAACCGCGCAACGCTTAACGGCTCGATTGAAATCAGTCGGCTACCGGGGACCGTCCGCGTCACGCTCCTGTGTCCGATGCACATTCTGGATCGCATGGGGGTCGGCTCACTGGTCCGTGAGAAGTATCAACTCTGACCGGTGTATCAGCGGTACAGCAAACGCTCGGCCAGCTCATCCGCCACCCGTGCGGGTGAGCGTTTTTCCGCCTGGGCGTGAGCGAAGATCTCGGTGAGGCGCGTGCCGATATTGGACAGGTGCGCGGTAATCGTTGGCAGTTCCGCTCCGCCGTGCTTGAGCGCGACGTAGATCAGGCCACCGGAGTTGATCACGTAGTCGGGGGCGTAGAGGATGCCGCGGCCTTCCAATTGGTCGGCCACTTGCAGGTTGGTCAGTTGCGCACTGGCGGAACCGGCCACGGCGGCGCAGCGCAACTGGCCAACGCTCTGACGGTTGAGCACGGCGCCCAGGCCGCAGGGCGCGAGGATATCGCACGGCGTGCTCAGCAACGCGTCGTTGGCGATGGGGTGCGCGCCCAACTGCTCCATGGCCAGTTGCACCTTGCCATGATCGATGTCGCTCACCAGCAGTTCCGCGCCGGCGGCGTGCAGCTGTTCAGCCAGGGCGTAACCGACATTGCCCAGCCCCTGAACCGCCACGCGCAGGCCTTCGAGGTTGTCGCTGCCAAGGCGCGCCATGGCGGTGGTGCGGATGCCGGCGAACACGCCCATTGCCGCATAGGGCGAAGGATCGCCTGCGGCAGTGGTGCTGGTGACGTAGCGGGTTTGTTGGGCGATGCAATCCATGTCGGCCACCGAGGTGCCGCTGTCGGTGGCGGTGATGTAGCGGCCGTCGAGTTGCTCGATGCAACGGCCGAAGGCTTCAAACAGGGCCGCGCGATTTTCCACGTGGCCAGGGCGCAGGATCACGGCGGTGCCACCGCCTACCGGCAAACCGGCCAGGGCCGCCTTGTAGCTCATGCCTTGGGCCAGGCGCGCGGCATCGGCCACGGCACTTTCGTCGTCGGGGTAGGAAAGATAGCGACAGCCACCCAGGGCCGGGCCCAGGCGACTGCTATGGATGGCGATGACCGCCTTCAGCCCGGTGACCGGGTCGACGCTCAAGTGCAGCGATTCAAGGCGGGTGCTGTGCATGAGAGCAAACATCGTCAAGCTCCCGAATCACTTCTGGTAGTGGGCCAAGTATAGGCTTGCGGCAGAAAACTGCCGGACCACGCTGGAATAAGACGCCCGTTTTCGCAGGACTTGCGACATAAGCGAGCAGGATATTCTTTAAGCCACTGGACGAAAATTCCCAGCAAGGCTAAAACGGGGGCATACGCCGGAGAATGCAATGAATCCCCGCAAAGCCTTTTTCGCCTGCCTGGAACGCTCCCCACCTGCGCTGTTTGAAGCGGCGTTGTGGATTGCTGCCGAGCATGACCCGACCGTACAACCCTCGCAGACCCTGCAGGAACTGACCTTGCTGCAACAACAGGTGAGCCAGGGCATGCCCCTGTTGCCGGCGGATGAACTCGGCCAGCCGCTGTTGCGACGCCTGAATGACCTGGGATTTGCCCAGGATGAATTCACCCCTTTGCGCCCCGCCGCCGCCCTGCTGGACAAGGTCTTGCAGCGCAAACGCGGGCAACCCCTGGCTATGGGCCTGATCGCCCTTGAGCTGGCGCGCCGCCTGGAAATCCCCATGGTCGGCGTGAATTTCCCCGGCCATTTCCTGCTGCGGGTACCCGGCGCCGATCACCTGCTGGATCCCTGCGGCGGTCGGCGGTTGTACCCCAACGATTGCCGCGACCTGTTGCAGCGCCAATACGGCCCCAACCTCAAGCTGCAGGCCGATCACCTGCACACCGCCGATCCACGTTCGATCCTGCAACGGTTGTCACGCAACCTGCGACAACTGCACCTTTCCAACGACATTCCACTCCAGGCCCTGATCGACGCCGAACGCGTGCTGGAACTGGGCAATGCCAGCGCCGCCGATTACCTGGCACGGGCGAGCCTGTATCAGCGCCTCGACTGCCCCAACGCCGAACGCTTCGACCTGGAACATGCGCTGATGCTCAGCGAAGACCCGATCCAGCGCCTGCGCCTGACCGAGCGCCTGGGGCACCTGCCGCCCAATTCAGTGGTGCATTAGGCCTGTGGCGCCTTGAGGGTATCCCCAGCCAACGGGCTCTTCGAACCTTCAGCTTCGGGCGAACGCACCTGAATGATCAACAGAGCCGCGATCACCGCCGGGATCGCGCAGAAAAAGAAAATCTGCTGCACCGGGATATGCATTGCCAGCAACAGGCTGCCAAACAACGGCCCCAGGATTGAACCAAAACGCCCCACTCCCAGCGCCCACCCCGTACCGGTGGCACGTACATGAGCGGGGTAGAAGTTACTGGCGAAGGCATTGAGGGTCAGTTGACCACCGATGATGCAAAAACCGGCCGCAACGACACAGGCCACCAAGTAGCGCGGGTTGTCATGGTTCAGGCCGAGCAGAAGCGTGCACACCGCTGCGGCGGCCAGTACGCCGGACAACAGCCGCACTTTGCGTTTCAAGCGGTCGGCGAACCAGGCCATGGCGATGGCACCCAAAGTACCGGCGAACAGGAACATCGAGGTCACCAGGTTGGCCTCTTTCAACGCCAACCCACTCTCCAGCAGTAACGACGGAAGCCAACTGATCATGAAATACAGCAGGATCAGGCTGACAAAAAACGTCGACCAGATCAGCAGCGTCGGACGTGCGTAGCCATTGCGGAACAGTTCCACCACCGTCAGTTTGCTGCCCTGCTCCTGTTGGTTTTCGGCCTCGGTCGCCAGCGGCGGTTGCCAGCCCGGCAGCATGCGTGACGTCACGTTCTGCAACCGTGCATAGGGTGGTGCATCACGCAGCAAACGCGGCAATGATTCCGGCAGCAGCCATACCAGAAACGGGAACAACAGCAATGGCGTCACGCCACCCGCCAGAAACACCGCCTGCCACCCAAAGCCTTCGATAAACCCCGCCGCCACAAACCCGCCCGCCGCACCGCCGAACGAGAAGCCACACGCCGCCAGGGTCACCATCAAGGTACGCAGGCGCGGCGGCGAGTATTCCGACATCAACGCCATCGCACTCGGCATCGCGCCCCCCATACCGATGCCGCAGATAAACCGGGCGGCCATCAGTGTGGTCAGCGAGTTGGCGAACACCATCAACACGGTGAGGCTGGCGTAGATCAGCACACAGCCGAGCAGGATGCGCCGCACGCCGAACCGATCCGCCAGCGGCGTCACCAGCAACGACCCCAAGGTAAGCCCCAGCAGGTTGGCGCTGAAGACCGGGCCAAATGCAGCCTTTTCCAGCCCCCAGTCCTGGGCCAGCGCCGGCACCACGTAACCCAGCACTTGGGCGTCATAGCCGTCGGTCACCAGCAGCAGCGCCAGCAACAGGAGAATCAACCACTGATAGCGCGACACCGGACGGGCGTCGAGTGCCGCGCGAAAGCTGGCAAGCTGATTGTGCATCGCAAGTACCTGTTTTTTATTTTTATGGAACAGCAGGAATCAGGCAGCGGGTGTATCCGGCTGATTGGCGGGGTGTGCCCGCACAAATGCCGGGTGCTGGGCCGCCAACGCCGCCACCCGTCCAATGCGCGGGTAACTGGCCAACGGCACCTTGAAGCGCTCGGCCGCATACAGTTGCGGGATCAGGAACGTATCGGCCAACCCCGGCTGCTCGCCGAAGCAAAACCCTTGGTCGCCGATCAACTGTTCCACCGCGCCCAAGCCCTGGCTGATCCAATGCCCGATCCACTCCAACAGTTGCGCCTCGTCATGCCCCCATTGGCGCAGCAGATTCTGGGTGCTGGAGTTATGCAGCGGATGGATATCGCAGCCGATGATCGAGGCCACCGCACGCTCATGAGCGCGGGTCGCCAGGTCCCTGGAGAGCAGCGGCGCCTGTGGATAACGTTCGTCGAGGTACTCGATGATCGCCGGCGACTGAATCAACAGTTCGCCCTCCTCGGTACGCAAGGCCGGGACACGACCTTGCGGGTTGATCGCCAGGTACTCGGGCTGGCGATGGGCACCGCCCGCCGGCACCAGCAGGTTGACCGGCACGGCGGTGAAGTCCAGGCCCTTGAGCGCCAGGGCGATGCGCACCCGATACGACGAGGTGGAACGGTAGTAGGTGTAGAGTTCCATCGCCCTGCCCTCCTAGCGTGCCGCGATCACGGTGCCGCGGCATTCGCCGAAGCCGATGGAGGCGAAGCCTTCACGGTTGCAGCGCGCACGCAGGATGATTTCATCACCGTCTTCGAGGAACTTGCGCACCTCACCGGACGGTAATTCGACCGGCTTTTTACCGCCTTCGGTCATTTCCAGCAGGCTGCCGAACTGGCCGGCTTGCGGGCCGGACAAGGTGCCCGAACCAAACAGATCGCCCGCCTGCAATTGGCAACCGTTGACGCTGTGGTGCGCCACCAATTGCGCGACAGTCCAGTACATGTGCAGGCTGTTGCTCAGGGCCAGGCGATGGGCCGGCAGGTTCTGCTCGCGCATGGCGGCGGTGGTGAGCAGTACTTCCAGCTCGATATCCAGCGCACCTGCGGCCTGGTCACGTTTATCCAGCAGATACGACAGCGGCTGCGGGTCGCCTTCAGGGCGCGCCGGCTGCGCTTTGCGGAACGGTTCCAGGGCTTCGGCCGTCACCACCCAAGGCGAGATAGTGGTGATAAAGCTTTTCGACAGGAACGGCCCCAACGGCTGGTATTCCCAGGCCTGGATATCCCGTGCCGACCAGTCATTGAGCAAACAGAAACCGGCGATGTGATCGGCCGCATCGCCAATGGCAATCGAATCACCCATCTCATTGCCCTGGCCGATCCAGATGCCCAGCTCCAATTCGTAATCAAGGCGTGCGCACGGGCCGAAGGTCGGCTCGCTCTGGCCGGCCGGCAGGGTTTGGCCTTTGGGGCGGCGTACATCGGTGCCCGAGGTGCGAATAGTCGAAGCACGGCCGTGGTATCCAATCGGCACGTACTTGTAGTTGGGCAGCAGAGGATTGTCGGGGCGGAAGAGTTTGCCGACGTTTTGCGCGTGCTCGATGCCGACGTAGAAGTCGGTGTAGTCATTGATCCGCGCCGGAACGTGCATCTGGCAATCGGCAGCGCGATGCAGCACCTGCGCTTCACGGGTGTGCAACGTGCTGCCTTCGGCCAGCAACTCCAACAGACGCTCGCGCAAGGCCACGCGCGGGCCGCGGCCCAGTGCAAAAAACGCGTTCAGTTGGCCACCCGCGGTCGCTTCGACCGCACGGCGGGCTTCACCGTCAAACTCATCGATGGCGGCTTGCAGATCCAGGATCGAGTCGCCGATCGCCACGCCAGCACGCGGGGTCGAACCGTTGACGCTGAACACGCCCAACGGCAGGTTTTGCAGGGGAAAATCGGTGTGACCATTGGCGGAGGCCACCCAGCTGCGGGTAAGTGTAGGCTGAGTCATGGGTTATCTCCGGTTCGGGTTGAAGGTGGCGGGCAGCGAGGCCCAGCACGCGTCGTAAGTGTTTTGCAGTTGCGGGCAGTCCAGGGCGAACTGGGTGGGACGCAGCACTTGGCTGGTCTCAAACATGAAGGCCATGGTGTTATCGACCTTGTGCGGCGCCAGGTCCACGTTGATGGCCTTGGTGCAGGTCTCGCCGTCCGGGCCGTGGGCGCTCATACAGCTGTGCAGCGACGCGCCACCGGGCAGGAAGCCTTCGGCCTTGGCGTCGTAGGCCCCCTGGATCAGGCCCATGTATTCGTTCATCAGGTTGCGGTGGAACCACGGCGGACGGAAGGTGTTCTCAGCCACCATCCAACGTGGCGGGAAGATCACGAAGTCGAGGTTGGCCAGGCCGTGGGTGCTGGTAGGTGAGGTCAACACAGTGAAGATGGACGGATCCGGGTGGTCAAAGCTCACGGTGCCAAGGGTGTTGAAGCGGCGCAGATCGTATTTGTACGGCACGTTGTTGCCGTGCCAGGCGACCACGTTGAGTGGCGAATGGTCCAGCTCACAGGCCCAGAGTTCGCCGAGGAATTTCTGCACCAGCGTTGTTGGTTTTTTCACATCTTCGTAGTGGGCAACCGGCGTCAGGAAGTCGCGTGGATTGGCCAGGCCATTGCTGCCGATAGGGCCCAGGTCCGGCAGACGCAGCGGCGCACCATGGTTCTCGGCGACGTAACCGCGCGCTTGCGTATCCAGCAACTCGACGCGGAATTTCAGGCCACGAGGCAACACGACGATTTCCAGCGGCTCCACCTCCAGCACGCCAAGCTCGGTAGCAATACGCAGGCGACCCAGCTCCGGCACAATCAACAACTCGCCATCAGCGTTGAAGAACACACGCTCCATGGAACGGTTGGCGCGGTAGGTGTAGATGCTGATGCCTGAGGGCTTTTCTGCCCCTGAATTGGCGACCATTCCTACAAGCCCATCGATGAAGTCCGTCGGTTCGCTCGGCATATCCAACGGGTTCCAGCGCAAGCGATTAGGCGTTACCGCCCCCAACGGCCCCCCGGCCAGTTGCCGCTCAAGCTTGATGAATGCAGGGTGATTGGCCGACGGCTGAATGCGGTACAGCCAGGTCCGCCGGGCTTCACTGCGCACCATGGTGAACGCAGTGCCAGAGAACAGTTCGGTGTACAGCCCGTAGGGCGCTTTTTGCGGGGAGTTCTGGCCGATCGGCAGCGCGCCGGGCAAGGCTTCGCTGGCGAATTCATTGCCGAAGCCCGACAGGTATTCGAGGTTCATGGATCGTCCTCTACACGGAAGTTGTTTTTATCGTAATCCAGTTACGCATAACGTAATTTGATCACCATCGACCGTCAAGCTATAAAGACGCCCATTCATCTCTCGGATTCTCGCCCTTCCATGGAAAAGCCCCGCGACACCGGTAAACAGAAAGTCCGCTCGGCCGAAGTCGGCACCGATATCCTCAAGGCTCTGGCCGAACTGTCGCCGGCCACTTCGCTGTCACGCCTGGCCGAGCACGTGCAGATGCCGGCGAGCAAGGTGCACCGCTATTTACAGGCGCTGATCGCCTCGGGTTTTGCCGAACAGAACACCGCCACCAACCACTACGGCCTGGGCCGTGAAGCGTTGCGCGTGGGCTTGGCGGCGCTGGGCAGCATGGATGTGTTGAAAGTCGGCGCGATGCCCCTGGCGGAGCTGCGCGATGAACTGAATGAAACCTGCTTTTTAGCCGTGTGGGGCAACCAGGGCGCCACCGTCGTGCAGATTGAGCCGGCGGTGCGCGCGGTAACAGTGGTCACGCAATTGGGCTCGGTGCTGCCGCTGCTCAGCTCGTCCACCGGGCTGGTGTTCAGCGCTTACCTGCCGTCGCGGGAAACCGTGGAGCTGCGTGAGCGGGAAATCCAGGCCGGCATCGCTCATGCCCTGGCGGATGACCAGGCCTACGCCACCACCTGCGAGCAGATCCGCAGCCGTGGTCTGCACTTCGTGCACGGTCTGTTGATGCCCGGCGTCGATGCCCTGTCGGCGCCGGTGTTCAACGCCATCGGCCAAGTGGCGGCGGTGATGACCGTCGTTGGCCCCACCTCGTTGTTCCATGCCGACGAAGATGGCCCGGCGGCGCAGCACTTGCTGGCGGCGACCCGGGCCGTGAGTTGGCGCATGGGCTATCAGCCCTGAACTAGTCGTGCCACTGGACCAGGGCCAGCGCCACGCGGTTTTCCAGGGCGAGGATCGGTGCGGCGGTACTCAGGTAGTTGTTGCTGATAATAGAAAACACCAGGCGCCGGCCCTGGGCGTCGGTGATGTAGCCGCTCAACGATGACACGCCGGCCATGGAGCCGGTCTTGGCATGCAGGTTATTTTCGGCCGGCGTCCCGCGCAGTCGATAACGCAGGCTGCCGCCGCTTATGCGATCGGTGTTACCGGCGATCGGCAAGGCGTTGTACCAGGCCTCGAACCAGGGTTGTTTGGCCGTCGCCAGCAGCAGATCGGTGAGGTTTTGCGACGACACCAGATTGCGCCGCGACAAGCCCGAACCATCGACCTGGCTCAGCGTCATCGGGTCCAAACCTTGGCGCCGCATAAAGTCTGCCACTGCCGCGACACCGGCCTGCGCCGTCCCTGCATTGGACGCCTTGCGGCCCATGGCCTTGAGGAAGGCTTCGGACATGTTGTTATTCGACAGTTTGAGCAGCGGTGTGAGCAGTGCCTGCAGCGGCGCCGATTGATGCTCGGCCAGCACCCTGGCCGTGACCGGGCTTGCGCCACCGATCACACGCCGCCCCAGCACCTGAATGCCCTGCTGCGCCAACGCCTGCTCAAACAGATTGGCCACCAGTTGCGTCGGCTCCCACACACTCACCCACTGTCGACTTTGCTTGCCCGGCGCCAGCGTGCCGGTGAGCTGCAACAGATTGGTGCCATGCTGGCGGGTGATGCCGTAGTTGTTGCCGGGGCCGCTGACAGCACGGTTGCTCAGTTGCACGTAGTCGGTAGACGGGCTCACCACCACGCTGACCGGTTGGCCAACCCCGCTAGGGGCCTTCGCCGTGACCAGCAACGTCCCCGCATCAAAATCCGTGTTCGGCGATACGGTCAACGCTGAAATCTGCGCACCGTAATAGGTACTTTCATCGTCGTGAGCCCAGTCCACACCCAGGCGCTCGGCGTCGAAAAAGGTATCGTCGAAAACCAGGTCGCCCTGGACCTGACGCACGCCTTGGGCTGCAAGCTGTGCCGCCAATGCCTGGTAATCAGCGAACTGCGTGGTCGGATCACCCAGGCCCTTGAGGTACAGGTTACCGGTGAGGCGCTCGCCTTGCAGCGTGCCATTACTCAGCAATTGGGTAGAAAAACGGTACTGCGGCCCCAGCACATCCATCGCCGCTGCGGTGGTGAGCAATTTGAGATTGGACGCGGGGATCAACCGTGTACGCGAGTTGTGTTGATAGAGCGTGCTACCGCTACGGGCATCACGCACCATCAGGGAAACAGTGGCGCCGTTGAGGGCCGGGTCAGCCAGGAGTTGCTCCAGGGTTGCCGGGGTGGAAGTCGGTGAAACACTCGCGCAACCACCCAGCAAAAAGCTCAAGCACAGCAGATGTAGCCATCGTCCAAAATGCATCAGTATCGTTTCCGCCAAGACATCAATGGCGGCAACGCTACCACAACCCCCTTAGAACTCCAGGGTGCTGGACACCGACACCTGCCGTGCATCGCCCATGGACACAAACAAGCGGCTGGCCGCCGAGGTGTAGTAGACGCGGTCGAACATGTTCTTCACGTTGAGCTGGAACTTGACCTTCTGCCCATCGATCTTGGTGTCGTAGGTGGCGAACGCATCCGCCACGGTATACCCCGGCAAGGTGAAATCGTTGGCCGCATCGCCTGCGCGTGCACCGACGTAACGTGCACCGGTCCCCACCCGCAACTGGTCGCCACCAAAGATGTTGCCGAAGTCATAGGCGACAGCCAACGAGCCGGTGTGCTTGGCGACGTTTTGCAGACGGTTGCCTTCCAGGGTCGGGTCCTTGTCCTTGACGTCCAGCGCATCGGTGTAAGCGTAGCTGCCGATCAGGCTCACCTTGTCGGTCAACTGCCCGGTAGCGTCGAGTTCCAGGCCACGGGAACGCACCTGGCCGGCAATGCTGTAGACGGTGTTGGCGCCTGAGCCAACAGAGACGAGCACGTTGCGCTTGTCGATATTGAACAACGCCGCGCTGGCGGTGATGCGTCCCGGAATGTCGAGCTTGGCCCCCAGTTCCCAGGACTTGGACTCCTCGGGCGTGAGGTCGCCGGTCAAGGTGCTGCCATCGGCCAAGGCGGCGATGGTGGAATTGGGTTTGAACGACTCGGTGTAGCTGCCGTAGAACGACAACTCATCGGTGTAGCGATACACCAGGCCCGCGCGCGGCACCCAGGCCTGGCCGTTGCCGTTGGTGTTGGCCTTGAACGGTACGCCTTTGCCGGCGTATTGGTCATACATCTGGTAGCGCGCGCCGGCGACAAAAATCCACTGTTCGTTCAGGTGGATGGCGTCCTGGAAGAACAACGAATCGCTGCGCAGCAGGTCGGTCTGGGCACTGTCGGCGGGGCTGACGGTCGTGCCCGCCACTTCGTTGCCGTACACCGGATTGTTGTAGTTGAAGCTGGTGGCGCGCGAACTCTGGCGGATCAGGTCGGCGCGGTAGATCTTGCGGTACTCGTCATCCAGGCCGAACACCACATCGTTTTGCAGGCCGAACACATTGACTTTGCCTTCCAGACTCGCCGTGGCGAAGCGGTCCGTAGTGATCGCGCCCTGGGTGCCGTCCATCTTGCGGGTCAGCGTGCCGTTGGCGTTCACCGCACTCACACGCACTTGACTGGCGTCGTAGGTCTCGCGGTTCCAGCTGTAGCCGAAATGGGCTTTCCAATCATCGTTCAGGTCATGATCGGCTTCGAAGCGGTACAGGTCGGAACGGCCTTCCATGTTGTTGAAAGGTTCATCCAGACGGCGTGTGGCTGGGATGTCCAGCGGGTGATTGGTCTTGGGATCGATGGCGGTGCCACGGTCGAACGGCGTGAGAAATTCGCGGTGTTCGTAGGCAAACAGCAATTGGGTGCTGTCACCGTACCAGGCCAGGGACGGCGCGATCAGGCTCTCACGGTGAGTGCCGAAGTTGCGCCAGTAATCTTCGTCTTCATGGTCGACGATCAGCCGGTAGGCCAAGCCGCTGTCGCCAATCGGGCCGGTGGTGTCGAGGCTGCCGCCGCTGCCGTTCTTGCCGTCACCAAAGGTAGAGCCGCGCACGGTCAGGGCAGTGGAGCGCATCAGCTCCGGCTTTTTGCTGACGATGTTCACCACGCCGCCCGGGTCCTGAATACCGTACAGCAGCGACGACGGGCCCTTGAGCACTTCGACGCGCTCGGCCGTAGCATTCAGCGCGCGCCCCTGCACGATGGGCATGCCGTCGCGCATGATCGAACCGTTACGGTTGTCGCCGAAGCCCCGCAGCATCACGGCGTCCTGGGTGCTGGCCAAGGTATTGGCCTGGGTGATGCCGCTGATGTTGGCGAGGGCGTCATCCAGATTACGCGGGGTCTGGTCACGCAGTACTTGGGCAGGCACCACGTTGACGGTTTGCGGGGTTTCCAGCAGCAGCGCGTGGGAGCGCATCACCGAACTGGTGGGCGGTGGCTGGTAGCTGGTGCTGTCCTCGACTTGCTGGCCGACACCGCTGATGGTGGTTGCGCCGAGGTTGACCGCGCCCTCCGTCGGCACCGGCTCAAGCGCCAGGGTGCGGGCATCGATCTGACGGAAGGTGAAGCCGGTGTTGCTCAGCAGCCGTTGCAGGGCTTGGGTCGCGCTCATTTGCCCGTTGACCGCCGGGGCACTGAGGCCGTAGGGCGCTTCATCGGTGTAGATCACGCTGATGCCGGTGACGCGGCTGAAATCGCTCAAGGCCTGGGGCAGCGGCTTGGCCGTCAGGGCGAAGTTGAACCGGGCGCTTTGCTGCTCCTGCGCCTGCGCCACACTCAAGGGCAGCAGCGCCAGCCCCGATACCGCCAATACCGAGGCTCCCAGCCACTGTTTAACCCAACCGCCCGCCGTCGACTTCATGCTGTGAGAACCCGTGTAGAAAACGCTGTTAATGCGAATAGATCGCAGTTTCAAGCACTACACGGATGGGCCGTGGATTTACCTCACTTTTATTTGCAACTTTTTTGTTTATTGCGCCTGGATGCAAAACCCCATGCGCGGGAAATGCACATGCACGGTGCCGCCACGTTCGTCCGTACGGCGCAGGATCAGCTCTTCGCGCCCGGCGAACAGCAGTTCCCCAGCGACCGGGTCGGTGCCGTAGTCGGTGGCGGAAATGGTCACCTGCTGGCCGGCCTTGAAGCCGTTCAAGTCCTCGAACACTTCTTCAGGCAAAACAGCCGGTGCAGCGTTACGCGATACCTCCAAGGCTTGCTCGGCGCTCATCTGGATAGAGGTGCCATGGCCGAACCCGAGCACACGGTCCAGCCAGGCAGCGACGGCTGGATAGGCGTCCACCAACGGCGACGTCACTGAAGAGCCTTTGAGGAACCACAGTGGGTGGGCCAGGGCAAAGTCGGCAATCGACGGCTCGCCGAACAGGAAATCCCCCGCCGGGTGCTGCAACTGCTGATGGATGCGATGGATGATCGTCGGCCACTGGTGCTTGGCCTGGTCCAATTGCACACGGGTTGCGGTGCCGCCGCTGAACAGCTTGCTGCGATCCGCCACCAACACCTGGATCATTTCCGGCGGCACCTTGGCAAATTTCACCGCCAGAGATTCCGGCTGGAACACCAGCGCCACAGCATGGGAAAACACCACCGAGTCCGCCCAGGCCGCGAAGCCTTGAGTGACCAGTTCCAGGCCTTGGGGGAACAGTGCCGGCGCAGACTTTTCCTGCTCCAGGCGACGGGCAATCAAGGCGGTGTCACAGTAGATATCTGCGCCGACCTGCAACACCGGGGTCTTGCGATAACCGCCGGTGAGGGCTGTCAGGTCAGGCTTGGGCATGACGGGCGAGATATGCACCGAGTGCCAGGACAATCCCTTGAAACCCAGAAGCAGGCGGGCTTTTTCAGCAAAGGGGGACTGCGGGTAATGGTGGAGGATTAACTCAGACATGCCAGGCTCCGCGCTAGAAATGAACCGCTAGCTTAGCCTGCAACCACAGGAAACGGGGCGATGGGAACCCATCAGTCAAATCAATGAGCCACTGGCCGCCAGGCACTCCTTGGCGCTCTTCTTCAACTTCTTGATCAGGCGTTCCTGGCGCAGCGCTTCGCCCTTGGATGCGCATTGCTCGGTGTACACCAACGCCACGGCAGGGCTCGACAAAAAGAACCGGGCGCCCTTGCCGCTCTGGTGCGAGGCAAAGCGGCGCACCGGGTCATTGCTGATGCCGCAATACAGGGAACCATTGGCGGCGCGCACCAGGTAGACGAACCAGGGTTTGGGTGCGGAAGGATCAGTCACGGGCGATGTCTGCAAACCAGAGGAACGCTAATCTTATCAACGACCGGCCTGGAATGCCTTCAACCCTTTGAGCGCCTGGGCGCGCACGGCGTTTTTCAGCGCAGGCGACCAGCCCAGCAGCAGGCCTTTCAAGCCCAGGGCCTGGCGCGACCAACGCCACAGATCGAAGTGGTCGTGGTGCTCGCAGATTTTGCCATCGCGAAACACGAACCGCGCACCGATGTCGTTGACCACCGTATTGCCGGTGGCGCTGAACAGGTACGTCGCTACCCAATGCGCACTGCCGGTGCTGTCATCGCTGCGCACATGGTCGAAGGTCAGGGAGAAGTCCTTGGCGCGGGTGGTGAGCATGCGCCACATATCCCCGGCATCGCGGCCACGCAGCTCGCCAAAGGCCGGGTCGCTGAACACCACGTCGTCGGTGTAGCAGGCGGCCATGGCTTCGGCGTCCAGGCGCTGGAAGGCGCTGTAGAACTCGGTGATCAGGGCGTTATGGGCATCACTCATGGGCAGGGTCCGCTGGCGTCGAAAAGATAGCCGCACGATAAGCCGCCGGCAGCGCCAAGGCTAGCAACATTCGCCGCGCAAATGGGCGGCTTGCCGCGCCGGGCTCAGGGCACCATGCCGCTGCTGCGGGCGTAGGCGAACAGATCCACATCGGTAGAAATGCACAGCCGGTTCATCGCCGTGCTTTTCTGCTTGCTGATGGTCGAAATGCTGCGGTTGACCCGCGCCGCGATCTGGCTGACGGTCATACCGCTGGCGAGCATGCGCACCACTTCGCGCTCCTTGCAGGACAACTGCGGCACGGCTTGCTGGTTGCCCGTCCCGGCCTCCGCCAGTTGCGCACGCAAACATTCGCTGACGAAGGTGCGCCCTTCACTGACGGCGGCAATCGCCAGCGGCAGTTCACGGGCCGACGCGCTTTTGGCCAGGACCGCCCGGGCCCCCTGGGCAAACGATTCGCGCAAGGTGGCGACACTGGCAAACATGGTTACCAGAATCACCGGCAAGTCCGGATGCCGGCGCTGCATCAGGCCCAGCAAGCTATAACCGTCGGCTTGCTGGTTACCCGGCATGGCAAAGTCCGTGACCAGGATGTCGCACGGCGTGCTGTCCACCAGCGCCAGCAACTGATCCGGACCGTCGGCCTCGGCAACGACTTTGCATCGGCCATTGGCTTCTATCACCACTTTCTGCCCGATACGCACAATGGGATGATCGTCAGCAATAATTACGCGAAGCATGAGCACCACCATGATGGCAACTTGAATCCGCGCAAAATACTCCCGGATCGGATCAGCAACAACCGCCCCTGAAAGCAGTAATGGCAGATAGCCCAGCAATCCCTGGAAACAGGATTTTGCCCTACAGAAAAAAAGGAAATACCCCACTCCGAAGACCTACAACACACATCAGCATGAACTGTCATCCATTTCCTAACGCCGACAAATAGTTCAAATACCCGATCAAGTCGCTGCGCAATGCGAGCAAGCGCGGAAGGTGCATGGCCACGCCGTCGCGGTTGATCGCTTCGATCAACAGGTGACCGCGCTTTTCCAGCGGTGTGGCACCGAAGAATGCCACGCTGCCGATCAAGCGGTGCAGGTGCTCGACCGTTGCCTGCGCGTGCAGGCCGTCGGTGGCTTGTGCCAGCGCATGCAGATCGATCTCGGCTTCGTACACCAGGCTCGCCAGGATGCCGGGCAACGCCTCCGGGCATCCGAACAGTTGACCCAGCCGTGCGCGACTCGGCCAGCGCCCTTCGACCGCCACCATCGGCTGCACCGCCTCGCTGATACGTGGGCCGGGCAGCCAGTCGCCGAGCACCTGGCGCAGTTGTTGGAAAGTCACCGGTTTGTCCAGCCAGGCATCCATGCCGGCGGCCTGGCACTGCTGGATTTCATGCGCGCCCAGCTTGCCGGTGAACGCGATGACCGGCACGCCCTGCGTTCCGGCGCGCTGTTCGCGGCGGCGCAGTTCGCGCGTCATGGCAAAGCCGTCCATCACCGGCATTTGGCAGTCGCTGAAAATCAGGTCGACACAGGTCACATCCAGAAACGCCAACGCGGCCTGGCCATGTGCGCACACTTCAAAAGCCAGCCCCAGCCGCTCGAACATGGCGCCCATCAGCAGGCAGTACGCGGGGTGATCGTCCACCAACAACACCTTGAGCTCACGCCAATGCACGGTCGACGGGGGCTGCGCGACCCGGTCATCCCCTGCTTGGTCGCCTGGGATAGGGTCTGAAGACATGACTACCTCAACTTCAAAAAGCGCGCGGCGCCGGAATCGGCAACCTCAACGGCTGGCACACCATCCACCGACGGAGGGGCCGCGGTTCAAGCGCTGACGCTCAGACCTGTTCGAATGTGCTGTGGAAAAACTATCGGCCGGAACGCTAGTTGAATGAGCGCGCTGAAGCGATACAACAACTACGAAATCCTTAAATTTCCTACACACACTAAAACGAGTTCCGACAAGTCGATTGGGCGTGTGCGACACCCGCCCATTGTCGTATTTGTTGTATTTGCCAGACGCCTTCCCCCCGATAAATTGCCCGGCATCCCCTAAGCGGGACGCGACCGGCCACTCCAGGCGTTCGCCACCTCGTTGCCGACGCGTCCTCCCTTGACCCCTCGGCAATCAGCTTTGCACTGGAAGCTCGATCACATGAAAAAGCCCTTAGCCGCCCTCACCGCCGCCGTCGCCCTTGTCTGCAGCGGCATGACGTTTGCCGCCAGCACCGTGGAACTGGCGGTCGTTGGCGTGATTACCCCGAGTGCCTGCACACCGACGTTGTCCGGCAATGGCCTGGTGGATCACGGCAAGCTCTCGGCCAAAGACCTGAACCTCACCACGGCGACCAACCTGCCCACCGCCCGGCTGCAATTCAACGTCGACTGCGAAGCCCAGACCCTGTTTGCGCTGCGCACCACCGACAACCGCGCCGGGTCGTCGACCAGCAGCTACGGTTACGGCCTGGGCTTGATCAACAACCTGCAAAAAATCGGCACGTTCTGGATTTCCCTCAGGAGCCCGGTGGCCGACAACGTCGCCGCCGAGCCCATCGAGTCATTGGACGGCGTGAGCTGGCGCCCCATCGACGATGTGATGTGGCAGAGCCAGTACCTGGCGGCGTTCGGCGACGGTTCGACGGGGCAAAACCGTAAGCCGATCCCGCTCAAAAACGTGATCGTCGACCTGTTGGTCGACACCCAGATCGCCGCCGCCAACAGCCTGGACCTGAGCAATGAAGTGCTGATCGACGGCTCCACCACGATCGAAGTCAAGTACCTGTGACCCATCCACTCAGGACATTACCCAGAGAGGTTGTTCGTTCCATGGATAAATATGTCCCAGCGCTGCTGGCGAGCCTGTTACTGGCCACTGTGCCCAGCGCCTTGGCTGGCAGCCAAACCGACCTGCGCGTGACCGGCGCGATCACGCCCAAAGCCTGTATCACGGGCTTGTCGAACGACGGCGTGATCGACCACGGCAAAGTCACCGTGCGCGACCTCAACCCGGACCGACACACGCTGTTGCCCCCCAATTCCCTGCACCTGAGCGTGCAATGCGAGGGCTCGACGCTCTTTGCCTTGACCACCATCGACAACCGTCAAGGCACCGCGGTGATTCCCAACCATCACGGCCTGGGCACGACGTCCCAAGGCGAGAACCTGGGCAGCGTGTCCCTGGCTTTGAGCAACCCGGTGGCGGATGAGGCGGCCGCGCGCACCATCGTGTCACTGGATGGCGGCACCAGTTGGGCCGCCGGAACCCAGCTGAGCCACCTCAACCTGCTCGCGGCTGCTTCGGCCGACAACACCACCCGGCCCATGGCGGTGACGCGTTTCGACGCGGACGTTGCGCTCTACACCCGGATCGCCCGCGCCGACGGCCTGACCCTGACCGATGAAGCCCCCCTCGACGGGCACGTGACCGTCGAAGTGCGTTACCTGTAACCCCTGCACCCCCTGTATGCCTATCCTTCCCTGGAGCTTTACCCGCATGAAAAAGTTACTCCACACCAGCGTTGCCGGTCTGTTGATCGCCAGCGCATTACCGGCACTCGCCGCGTCCACCGTGGACCTGACCGTCAAGGGCCTGATTGTGCCCTCGGCGTGTACGCCAAGCCTGTCGGCCAACACCGTCGACATGGGCCGGGTGTCGGTCAAGGACCTTAATCAGGAAAGCCGCACCCTGCTGAACCCGAGCACCTTGTCGCTGAGCGTCGACTGCGAGGCCGCGACGATGTTCGCCATGAAGGCCACCGACAACCGCACTGATTCCAGTGCCAACGCCGGCGAGTTTGGTATCGGCAAGACCGCCGCCGGCGAACCGATCGGCGGCTACGGTCTGTTTCTCGACAACGCCGTGGCCGACGCGGTCGCCGTCCAAACCATTGTTTCTTACAACGGCGGCACCACCTGGTTCACTCATTATGAAGACGACCTTTGGCAATCCACGAGTCTGATCTCGATCAAGGCAATCGGTACGGCGTCAACACCCATCCCGGCCAAGAACACGCTGATGGCGCTTTCCGTCAACCCGTTCATCCACCCGGCAAAGAACGTGACCATCAGCGAAGACACCGCGATCGATGGTTTGGCCACCATCGAAGTCAAGTACCTGTAACGCCACTGCCCTTCCCGAAGCCCGTATCGCCGTTCACCTGTATGGGCTGGGCATGCCCCCTTTCCCTGGAGCTTTACCCGTGATGAAAAAACTACTCAGCACCAGCGTTGCCGGCCTGTTGATCGCCAGCGCATTCCCGGCATTCGCCGCATCCACCGTCGACCTGAGCGTCAAGGGCCTGATCGTACCCTCGGCGTGTACGCCAAGCCTGTCGGCCACCACCGTCGACGTCGGCCGGATTTCGGTCAAAGACCTGAACCCGGAGGCGTCAACCTGGCTGACCCCGGCCACCCTGCAATTGGGCATCGACTGCGAGGCACCGACACTGTTTGCCATGCAGACCACTGACAACCGGGCAGACTCCGGTGACATCGGCCGATATGGCATCGGCAAGACGCTCGCGGGTGAGCGTATCGGTGGTTACATCATGCTCCTCGACAAAGGGGTCGCCGACGGGGCTGCCGTCACACATATCTTCTCGATGGACAACGGCGCCAGTTGGGGCACCCATGATCCGGACACTAACTGGTCAAAAAACCTCATTATTTCAATCCGCGCCCCCAACGCAGGGCGCATCCCTGTCGCGGCCAAGAACACCGCGATGGAGCTCGCGGTAAGGCCGTTCATCCTGGCGGCAAAGAACCTGACGCTCACAGACGATACCCCGATTGATGGCTCGGTCACGATCCAAGTCAAGTACCTGTAACGCCGCCTGAGCCGATGCCCGTACCACCGTTCAACACCAGGTAACTCACGCCATGACCCTGCTTATTCGCTTGCCGGCCCTCGCCTCGCTGTTGCTGACGACGCCCTTGGCCTTCGCCCTCTCGACTGTGGAGTTGGACGTCAACGGGCGAATAACCCCCAGCGCCTGCACCGTATCGTTGTCGGACAACGGCCTTGTCGACCACGGCAGGATCCTCGCGACGACACTGCACCCCAGTGAGTACACCGTGCTGCCGAATCAGCAAATGGGCTTGAGCATCAGTTGCGAAGGACCGGTGTTGTTCGCTCTGGTGGGCATCGACAACAAACGCGAGTCATCGCTGGCGCCGGACTACTTCTATGGGCTGGGCATGAACCCTCACGCCCCCGACGAACGCCTCGGCTCGGTCAGCCTGTCATTGCGCGGGCCGGTTGGCGATTCGCAGTTGATGCAGACCCTGACCTCATCCGACCAGGGCGCCACCTGGAAACCCGAGCCTTACGTGTACCCCGGCCTGTTCATGGGCTTCGCCCACGCTGGCGATGCGTTGCCCGCGCCGATCCGGCTGCTGGTGGCCTCTCTGCGGGTCGACACCTCGATCAGCCCGGCCAACACCTTGACGCTCCACGAAGAGGTGCCCCTCGATGGCTCGATCACGCTGAACCTGCGTTACCTCTGACCCTGCGTCGTCAGCGCCCCGGTCACGTGCCGAGCACATGGCGGCCCCCTTGAAGCACCTTGTATTGAAGAGCCCTGTTATGAACCTGTTTCTTTCCGTTTGGCGTGCGATGCCGCGCCTCTGCTGCGTGGCACTGGCCGTCTTCGGCGCAACCGTCGCGCGTGCCGACGGCATGGTCCCGGACACCTCGGTGGTGATCGTCAACGAGGCCGACGGCGAGGCTACGGTCTCGGTCACCAACACCGACAACAAAATGGCCCTGCTGCACGTCACCCTCGAAAACATTCCCGAGGACAGCGACACCTTGCTGTTCGTGACCCCACCCCTGACCCGCGTCGAAGCGTCCAAGAGCCAGCTGGTGCGCTTCATCCTGCAAACCCAGGCGCCGCTGCAAACCCAGCGCCTCAAGCGCGCGATATTCGAAGGCATGCCCGCCCAACGCGACCCGGCCCAGGCCGGGCGCGCGCAAGTGGGCGTGACCGTACGCCAGAACCTGCCGGTGATCATTCATCCCAAGGGGCTGGCACCGAATCGCACACCGTGGCTGGGCCTGAGCTGGACCTTGAAGGCCGACCAACTCAGCGTCCACAACCCTACCCCGTATGTAGTGCGCCTGGCCCAGGAGCTGCAACTGCTGCCCGGCAATGCCTCGGCGATGCTGCCGCGCACCTATGTGCTGCCCGGCGAAACACTGACCATGACCGCCAGCGGCACCGGCACCGGTACCGGCGCCACCCGCGTGCGCCTGCAACCGGCCACCGTGTATGGCTTTGCCGTCGAGCCCCACGACGCGCCCATAACCCTGTGATGCAACGGCGCCCAGGGATGCAACGGCGCCACGATAACGAAGTGGCCACCCACTGAAGGCCACCGGGAAGACCTGACGCGATAGGGAATCACGCCGGGTACTTCCATCATCCGAGTGCATTTGTGTGAACACAGTCATTCATTACCGTGACGGCAAAGCCGTGCCCGGCGTTTCACCGCACCTCGCCTTGCTTGTGCTGACACTCAGCCTGGGGTTGCCGACAAACCTGGCCTGGGCACAGACGCCGTCGTCGAGCGATTCCTTTGACCCACAGACCCTGCTCCAGCGCGGCATCGACCCTGAACTCGCGAGCCTGCTGATGCAGGCCCCGCGGTTTACCCAAGGCCGCCACGCGCTCAACCTGACGGTCAACGGCCAGCGGCGCGGGCGCGTCGATGTGAGCATCGATCAGCACGGCGCAACCTGCTTCGACCCGCCGCTGCTGAACGCCGCGCAGTTGGTGACGCCGTCTTCGGGCCCGGCCGAGGAAAGCCGTTGCTACGACTTTCTCCAGCAATACCCGCAAACCGTGATTGAGCATGACCCGGCCAACCTGAACCTGAACCTGGTGGTACCGACCCAGGCGCTGCGCCCGGTCACCCAGGACATTTCCGGCTATCAGACCGGCGGGTTTGCCGCGCTGCTCAACTACGACGTGACCGGCCTGTACAACCACTACGGCGACGACGCCAGCCGCTTCGGCTCGGCCAATACCGAGGTCGGCTTCAATGCCGGCGACTGGATCGTGCGCAGCCGCCAGGTGCAGACCTGGCAAGACAGCACCTCAAGCACCACCCACCTGGACGCCTACGCCCAGCGCACCTTCGCCAGCCACCAGGCGGTGTTGCAGGCCGGGCAGATCAACCTCTACAACCCGGTGCTCGCCGGGGCACAAATCACCGGCGTGCAAGTGCTCACCGAACAGGCCCTGCAAGATCAGAACCAGGGCGCGACCATCGATGGCATCGCCAATGGCCCGGCCCAGGTGGAAGTGCGCCAGAACGGCACGTTGATTCACTCCACGGTGGTGCCCGCCGGTCCGTTCAGCCTGAGCAATGTGCCGCGGCTGAATGGGCGCTCCGACGTCGAAGTCACGGTCAAGGAAAGCACCGGCGAGGAACGCCGGTTCACCGTGCCCGCCGCCATGCTCGGCCTGGGCCTGCCCGCGCCTGGTTACTCGGTGGCGGCCGGGCGGGTGCGCAATATCGGCGACGGCCCAGGCGCTGAACCCTGGGTGGTGAGTGCGGGCTGGAGCGCCTCGCCGCATCCGCAGGTCAGCTTCGGCAGCGGGCTGTTGGCGGCCGAGGATTATCGCTCGGCGGGCCTGAGCCTGGGGCTGTTGCCTTGGCAGGATAGCCAGGTGCAAGTCGCCGTGGTCGCCTCCGAAGCCTCGCGGCGCACCCAGGAGCGCGGTGTGCAGACCGACCTGTCGTGGTCGCAGAAACTGAGCGAGCGCTGGGCCTTCACGGCGGCCAATTCCTGGCGCACCTTGGGCTACCGCGACCTCAGCGAGTCGACCTACGTCGTCGACACCCGCGAGCAGCAACGCACGCGCTACCGCGACCAGCAGAGCGCCACCACCTCGTGGTCGCATCCGTGGCTGGGCGCCTTCAGCGCGGGGTTTTCGCGTTCGTCCTCGTTCCAGGGCGACAGCAGCAGCCGTGCCCTGGCGTCCTGGGGCACGCAAATCGCCGGCATGTCGGTGTCCGCCACCGCCGAATGGCACATGGGCGGGCGTCGCTATAACGACGACAGCCTGTACCTGACGGTCAGTCTGCCCCTGGGCGAAAGCCGCCGTGGCCGCGCGTGGGTGCGCAATTCCGGCGGCGAGCACCGCACCGGGCTTGGGCTCAACGAACAGATCAACGACCATTTGGCGTATCGGGTCGGCGTCGAACATGACACCCGCGACCGCGAGGTCGAGTCGTCCCTGGGCGTTTCGGCCCTGCCGTTCTACAGCCAGCTGGACTTCAACTACACCCGCTCCGACGCCGAACGCTCCAGCTACCAGGGCGGCGCACGCGGCGCGGTGGTACTGCACAGCGACGGGTTGACGTTCTCGCCCTACCCGGTGCGCGACACCTTTGCCGTGCTGTCGGTGGGCGACATGGCCGGGATCAAGGTCAATACCCCCAGCGGCCCGGTGTGGACCGACTGGCAGGGTCAGGCCGTCGCGCCCCAGCTCAGCGCCTATGGGCGCAGCCCGCTGGAAGTGCAAACCCGCTCGCTGCCGCGCAATGCGGACATCCACAACGGGCTCGCGGTGGTCTCGGCAGGGCGCGGCGCGGTGGACCGCATCGAGTTCGGCGTGTCGCTCACCCGCCGCGCGCTGCTGACCCTGGACACCCCGATGCCACGCGGCTCGACCGTGACCACCGAGGACGGCGAGTTCATCACGCTGGTCCAGGAAGGCAACCAAGTGTTCTTGTCCGACGTGCTCGACACCCGTTCGCTTTGGATCAAGGCCGCCGATCAGCCGCGCTGCCACTTGCGCTTTGAACTGCCGGCCAAGGCCGACCCCCACGTGTATTTCGAAACCGCCCCGGCCCGCTGCCAGCGGCCTTGAGGAACGCCCCATGAAACGTCACCACTGCCTGGCAGCCCTGCTGCTGTGTACCGGCACCGCCCTGGCCCAGGACGACTGCCGCCTGGACCTGAGCGAATCGCGCCTGGATTTTGGCCTGATGAACCGCGCCATTGCGTCAACGCCGACCGCCGAGCGACTGCTCGGTGAACGACGCCTGTCCTTGACCCTCAACTGCCCGGAAACCGCCGACATGAGCCTGTTCTACCGCGCCCTGGCCGCCGGCACCGAGCGTTTGCGCTTCACCGACGGTGGCAGTTACCGCGTGCAAGTGCATGACGCCGTGCTCGATGGCCGCGCGGTGCAACTGGGCCTGCTCGCCGGCCCCGGCCAGGCGCCCGCCCAGGTGGCGGCGAGCCTGACTTGGCGCGCCGACCATGGCATCGTCCCGCTGCACGACGGCCAGCCCGTCGCCGGGCGCAGTTTTTCTGCACAACTGCAGGTCAATGCCTGGGCCCGGGAAGAGGCGTTTCGGGTGCGCGATGCCGAGACCTGGGACGCCTCGGCGCTGGTCGATGCCCCCGCGTCCGGACGCTCGCGCGAGCTGCATCTGCAAGCGCGCTTCGCGCCAGCGGCCTGCACGCCCACCCTGGCCAACAACGGCACGGTGGACTTTGGCAAGTTGTCGGTCAGCGATTTGCGTCGCGACAAAGACACCGCCCTGCCCGCCCGCGCGTTGGGTCTCACGGTCAGCTGTGACGGCCCGACCCCGTTTGCCCTGGTCATGCACGACAACCGCGCCGGCTCAGCCACCGGCGGCATCGATGAAACCGCCTACGGCCTGGGCCTGGATGCACGCGGGCAGAAAATCGGCCGCTATTACCTGTTGGTCGACCCCGCCCAGGCCAGCGCCGACAACCTGCCACAGCTGTATCGCACCGACTCCACCACCGGCGGCGCCGCCTGGAGCAACGCCAGCGCCAGCACAATTCCCCTGGGCGCACGCAGCCTCCTGGGGTTTACCGCCACAACCGGCAGCACAGAAGGCCCGACGGCCCTGCAAAACCTCAGCGCGCTACTCAGCCTGAAAGCCTTTGTCGCGCCGCTCGACAGCCTGGACCTGAGCAGTGAAGTGCGGCTCGACGGTTCGGCGACCCTGGAAATCACCTACTTCTAAGCACCTCGGAGGCTCCCATGATTACTCGCTACCTGATCCTCGTACCCCTGCTGTTCAGCCAACCGGCGCAGGCCGCCGCTGTCGACCTGAACGTCAACGCCACAATCACCCCGGCGTCCTGTGTGCCGAGCCTGTCGGACAACGGGCAGGTGGACTTCGGCAAGATCGCCCAGCAAGACCTCAACCTCACGACGGGCACGCGGCTGCCGCTCAAGTCCCTGGGCCTGACGGTGACCTGCAACGGCCCGGTGCGTTACGCATTGCGCATGCGCGACAACCGCGACGGCACCGCCTACGTCAACAGCGAGATTTATTACGGATTGGGCCTGGACAACAGCGCGAACAAGATCGGCGTGTACTCAGTGACGTTCGATCCAACGCTGACCGTGGTGGACGCCGTGGCCGAGGTCTACGGCACCGAATCCACCACCGGCGGCCTGGCCTGGCGCACGGCCAACCGCAACCCGATCGACGTGGGCGCCAAAAGCCTGCTGGGCTTCACCGATACTGCGGGCAGCACCGCCGGCCCCATGGCGATCCAGAACCTGACCAGCACGCTGACCCTGGAGACGGTGATCAACGCCAAACAGAATCTGGACCTGAGTACCGACATCCTCATGGACGGTTCGGCGACCCTGGAGGTGGTGTACCTCTAGACTTTTTCGCTGCACACGCCGACGTACTTGGCCCGCCCCGCACCGAGACCGGCGACGATGGCGCCCAGGCCGATCACCGCGAAAACCCAGCCGGTGGCGGCCCAGCCACCGGTCCAATCGTGAATCAGGCCCACCGCGAGCGGGCCGAGGGACGCCAGGGTGTAACCGATACCTTGGGCCATGCCCGACAGGTTGGCGGCGACGTGGGCATCCCGCGAGCGCAGCACGATCAAGGTCAGCGCAAGGCTGAACGTGCCGCCCTGCCCCAGGCCCAGCAGGATCGCCCAGCCCCACAGCCCGTCGAGCGGCGCATACAGGCAGCCCATCAGCCCGCCGAGGGTCAGCAGCATCACCACCACGATGGCCAGGCGCTGGTCCTTGCCGCGCGTGGCCAGCCACGGCGCGGTGAGGGCGCTGAGCAGTTGCACGATGATCGAACCGGACAGCGCCAGCCCGGCGTCGGTGGCGCTCAGGCCGCGGTCGATGAGGATCGACGGCACCCAGCCGAACACGATGTAGGCCAGGGACGATTGCAGGCCCATGTACAAGGTCACTTGCCAGGCCAGCGGATCACGCAGCAAGCCCTTCACCCGGTAGGCAACGCGATGCGCGCCGTGCTTGTGCCCGATTTGCGGCAACCAGCACAACGCGGCCAGCAACGCCGGCAGCATCCAGAAGCCCAACCCGATGCTCCAACGGTGGCCGAAGTAGTCGCTCAAGGGCACCGAGGCCCCCGCCGCCAACGCCGCGCCCAGGCACAGCGCCATGGTGTAGACCCCGGTCATGGTGCCCGCCTGTTTGGCAAAGTCGCGCTTGACGATACCGGGCAACAACACGCCGATGATGCCGATGCTGGCGCCGGCGATCAGGCTGCCAACAAACAAGCCGACTTCTCCGAACGCACTGCGCAGCACAATACCGCCGGCCAGCATCAGCAAAATCCCCAGCACCACCCGCTCGGCGCCGAAACGCCGGGCAAGGATCGGCGCCAGCGGCGCGAACAGACCCAGGCACAGCACCGGCAAGGTGGTCAGCAAACCGGCCCTGGCCGCCGACAACCCCAGGCTGTTGGAAACCTCACTGAGTAGCGGCGACAGGCTCGACAGGGCCGGGCGCAGGTTCAGCGCCACCAGCACCAGGCCCAGCAGCAATACCCACGGCCGGCTCACTGGCGGGGGGCTGTGCTGGACCTCATCGTCATCGGCCTCGGCGTCAATCAGCAGTTGTTCCAACTCAGGCGTGCGTGGGGCATCAAGGTTCATTGATCAACTGCCGGCAAAGGGATTTGGCGCGCTCCGCATCTTGCTGTGCGACGGCATCAAGCAGGGCGGTGTGCAGGTCGAACACCGCTTGGCGGCGCGGCGAGAGGTTCAGGGTCTGGCGCAGTTGCGCGCCGATGATGCTGGAAAAGTATTGGTACAACTCGCTCAACGCCGGGTTGTGCGCCGCGTCCACCAACTGTTGGTGGAATACCAGATCGGCGCTGATGTAGGCCTCCAGTTCCCCGTGGTACAGCGCGGCGCTGGTGTCGAGCGCCGCGCGCAACCGATGCAGGTCTTGCTCGGTACGACGCAGGGCGGCCAGGCCGATGGCCTCCACTTCCAGGATCTGCCGCGTCTCCTGCGCCTGCTCCAGAGTGCAATGGGACAACGCGCGCATGGCGCCCAGCGGGTCGGTCATCGAGCGCAGGTAACTGCCGTCGCCCTGACGGATCTCGATCAAGCCGGAAAACGCCAATACGCGCATGGCTTCGCGCACGGTATTGCGGCTGATGCCCAACTCTGCGGAAAGCTCGGGCTCGGTGGGCAGGCGCTCGCCGATGGCCCATATGCCCTGGCTGATGCGCTGGCGCAGTTGCTCCAGGGCCTGGTCGACCAGAGAGCGTTTGATCAGGGGGGCGATGTCTGTCATAGGATTTTGCGCTTTCGTCCCATCATAGGATGAATTTTCCTACAGCCTATTCGGACTGACCTACAAAGGCAACGCACTAGGGGTTCTTAGGTAGGAAAAAGGAGCGGTATTTTCGATTGACGCACAACAACTCGCCCTACAAGCCTCCTGAAAATTTTCAGCAGGCAAAAATAAACCCGGCACTTGGCCGGGTTTATTTTTTCAGACATCGATCAATGCAAAATCTGGCTCAAGAACAACTTGGTCCGGTCATTCTGCGGGTTGTCGAAGAAGTCATTTGGCGCCGCCTGTTCCACGATCTCGCCCTTGTCCATGAAGATCACACGGTTGGCCACGGTGCGCGCAAAGCCCATTTCGTGGGTCACGCACAACATGGTCATGCCGTCTTCAGCCAGGCCGATCATGGTGTCCAGAACTTCCTTCACCATTTCCGGATCGAGTGCCGAAGTCGGCTCATCGAACAGCATGATTTTCGGCTTCATGCACAGTGCACGGGCAATCGCCACACGCTGTTGCTGGCCGCCAGAGAGCTGGCCCGGAAACTTGTGCGCCTGCTCCGGGATGCGCACGCGCTCCAGGTAGTGCATGGCGATTTCCTCGGCCTTGCGCTTAGGCATCTTGCGCACCCACATCGGCGCCAGCGTGCAGTTCTGCAGGATGGTCAGGTGTGGGAACA
>Ga0308171_1000950_pt1 | contig 46601 bp, 36 predicted proteins | sample PhyGR1_FD_202135 | JGI IMG/M metagenome (GOLD analysis project Ga0308171, IMG submission 202135) | Phyllosphere microbial communities from UC Gill Tract Community Farm, Albany, California, United States - DLSLSG.R1 | ecosystem: Host-associated > Plants > Phyllosphere > Unclassified | place: USA... | reverse complement strand
GATTGAACGGAACTTCCGTACCGTTAACAAAAAAAAGCTGTGAGATCTGTCCCGAATTATAATCTGTTGCACCGCTTCCGCCTGTGTAATTGGCGATCAGCATATTGGCATTGGTATAGCCGGTAGAGAAAAGAGAACTTGGAGATATTACCTGATTTACGTTTCGCCACTTATCTTCGGAGGAAAGATAGTAGTATAGCCCTGATTCTGTAATTAAACTTGTTCTTGGGATCTGAGCCGTAGGAATTGAGGTAGCAAATACAAACATTCCGTTTTGTGCTGTGCCTACAGTCATCTGCTGTATTTGATCTCCCGATAATTTAGGAAACAGAACACCCTGCGGAGAAGTTGGTTTCGAGGCTACATAAGCAACATCTAAAGATCCCTGAGGTGTTGGGGTATTTACGCCCACCTGGGCAAAAGCTGAAGTACTTCCTATGGTTAACAGCAATAAAGAAGTGATAATTTTGTTCATATTTAAGTTTTTTTGAATTAATAAAAGAATAGAATAATGAGGGATTTATTCTATTCGTATTGTGTTTTTAGAATCTTTACGGTAAATTTTTTAATACTATAGTTTGGTAATCGCAAGATTTCCAATTTTAATTTCATTATATATAGGGTAAGGATCGTATAGACTGGTGCATTGACCAAATACTCTTAATTGATCGCCAACATTTAGATTTCCTGTCCAGAATAATGAATTTCCGTTATCGGAAAATCCTGCTGCCATAGAATTAATATCAGACATTATATTTACCCAAGATGCTCCATTATCAGTACTCTTTTGTAATTTTGTCATTACCCAATATGCTCCTCCGGAAGTACTTCGTACGTTCGCCATCATCATATCTACGGTATAGGTGCCTGACATATTAGCAGGAACTGTGAAAGTATTTGTAGTCGTATTCCAAGCGTTGTAAGAATCAAAATTCTTTACTGAAAATGCAACGACAAGTGTTGCTAGATCAGTTCTATACCATTGGGTTCCAGGTACGGTAACACTAAGAATTTGCCTTGGGATACTTTGTGAAGCTAAAGATTTAGGCTCCCAACCCGTACCATTATAACTCAAAATATTTTCATTTTGTGGTACTGTAGTAACCAAAGGTCTTCCCAATAGCCCGACTACAGTTGTTGCATTAGAATTGGCATTTGCTGTGGCATCTCCGGTAAGAGCAGCTCTTTGGAAAGAATTTCCGTTCAATGCTACGGAAGTAGAACCTGTGTAAGCTCCTGTACCCATTTTCTGCCATACCAATCCGTCAAAATAATAGTAACCTTCAGCGGTAATATTTACCGTTTTCCCTGCGGGTGCGGTAGTTGGGGCAGTGGCATAAATAATCATTCCTTTGTGAAAGGTATTATTATACTGTGCATCGGCTGCCTGTATCTGGTTTCCGGTAAGTCTTGGTGCAAGCATTCCTTCGGGCTTGCTGCCGTCTGTAGTCTTTGCCGTAATATCGAAAGTTGCCGCCGGGTTTTGGGTATTTATACCGACTTGGGCATTAATTTGCATATTTGCCACGGCAAGAAATAGAAATGTGATAACTGTTTTTTTCATTGTAGTATTTTTATAATTAATAGATATGTTCATTAATCAAAAAAAGCCTGCCTGAAAACAGCTCTTATTAAAAGTGATTGATTAATGAGTTGTATTTGTGTTTTTAGAATCTTTGTTTTTAAATAAGCTGGCTATTAAAGACTTGACTTAAAGTTTGATGATCGCCAAATTTCCCTGTATTACTATATTGTTGGTATTGCCTTTATACAGTGTTTTAACTAATAATATGTCGCCTGCATTCAGATTGCCGGTCCAGAATAAGATATTTCCATTATTTACATCAGTACTTTGCAATCCGGATCTTACATCGTAGGTTATACTTTGCCAAGTTGCTCCATTGTCCGAGCTTTTATAGAGTTCTCCCATTACCCACCAGTCTTCTATACTACCTGATACAGTATGTGAATTTCCAGTCTGCATATTTAGGGTATAAGTTCCCTGCATACCGGCAGGAACAGTAAAAAATCTGCCATCCCAGGAATTGTACGGGTCATAATTTTCAGTTGAAAAGTACACCTCATTATTAGATACACTAAAAGGTTCGTTATTAGCTAATGGTGTTGTAAATAAATTTTGTGTTCCGGCTACGGAAACACTTACAATCTGCTTTGGGATCCCTAAAGTAGCAGGTGAAACCGGAGCCCAGCTGGTTCCGTTAAAACTTAACAAATCCTGCGTTTGTGGAGCGGTATTGGCAACAGGTCTTCCCTGTAATCCTACAACAGTCGTTGCATTGGAGTTGGCGGTTGCTACAGCATCACCTGTAAGAGCAGCTCTCTGAAAAGAATTTCCGTTCAGCGCTACCGATGTAGAGCCTGTATAGACATCATTTCCCATCTTCTGCCATACTAATCCGTCAAAATAATAGTAACCTTCTGCAACAATATTTACCGTTTTCCCTGCGGGTGCGGTAGTTGGGGCAGTGGCATAAATAATCATTCCTTTGTGAAAGGTATTATTATACTGTGCATCGGCTGCTTGTATCTGGTTTCCGGTAAGTCTTGGCGTAAGCATTCCTTCGGGCTTGCTGCCGTCTGTAGTTTTTGCTGTTACTTCAAAAGTTGCTTGAGGATTAGCTGTATTAACACCTACTTGGGCATAATAGGCTGTTGTTCCTAATAATAAGGATAAAAGTGGTACAATTTTTTTCATTCTATAGTTGTTTAAGTGTTTGTAATCAATTTTTAGATAAATTCAGGATGTGTATTTATTATATAAAGTGATCTGTGAAATATAGTGGATATAATTCTTTGAAATAAGAATTTTGTTCTAAAGGACTGTTATCTGTTTTTAGCAAAAATAAAATTTTATATTTCTTTTTTACGACAATACGTGTCATATTAATATTACAAACTTGTCATATTAATATGACAAACAGACGTTAGGAGGATGTTTGATTTGTTATGAAGAATAAAAAAAGTCTGCCCGAAGGCTGACTTTTTAAATAGGAAATGAAAATTGTAAATGTATTTTTTGGGTATTACCGTCTACTTAGGCGTAATGAATTGTTGTTCATGGTGATAGGGAGGAGAATTGAACGATTTTTCTCATTCTGTATTAGTTTTAATAATTTGTAATAAATTTTTAGATTTAATAACAGCTTTTTGGATATTATTTAAATAAAAAGCCCCGAAAAATCGAGGCTCATTTTCAATCAACTAAATAAATATATTCTACTTACGCGTTGTGCATTTTGAAAAATTTTAATGTTAGATACGTCAATTCGAGTTTTTTTCGTAATGAAGTGGAGAAAAAATGTATCGAGAATAGATCTTCCTTCAAAATTACAAACTTCTCGATACGATTTTTTTCAAAAACCTACTCGAAGTGACGAAAATACATCAAAATGCACAACGGGTATTCTACTTTACAATAACTCTTTTCAGATGCCCTTCCGAAGTCTTTATAAGATAAACGCCTGTAGAAAGTTTTGAAGTGTCTACTGTTAAAGCATTTTTCTCTTTTTTAAGTAATTTTCCGGACATATCATACAATTCGTAATCCTGAGCTCTGTTGAAATAAAGCATATTTCCTTTCGCTACCGGATTTGGGAATACGTTGAATGTTGCTTTTTCAGATTTCACTTCACCTGTTGCCAATGTTGGAGCATTTAATACTTCATACATTGATAACATTCCGCTGATTTCGTTGGCAATGATTACATATCCTTTTCCTGTGGTAGTGTTTTCAGGAGCGATGTAGATAATTCCTTCAGGACCATTGTCGCCGCCGTAAGCCGAAGTTGAACGGGAATTTTTATAATCCGTAAAAGTAGGATTGTTGGGATCTGTAATATTATAAACCATTACCCCTCCGGTTCTTTCAATGGTGATGAAAGCATAAGTCTGACCGTTAATTGTTCCTAAAGTTACCCCTTCCGGCTCAGGACCTTTTGCACGGCTTCTGTTTTTAATGGTGTTTGATTCGTTATCGGCATTGAAAATCAACGGATGATTAGCTGCAATGTATCTTTCAAATTTATCGCCACTGTCATACACTATTTGTTTTGTATCAGCATTAAAAATAGAGAACGAACGAGCTCCCAACGCTGCGATTTCTTCAAATTCTGAATCTCCGTTGGTATTTCCCGTTGCATTCGTCACTCTGAATCGTCCTAAGTTATAAGAAGCCTTCAAAATTGCCGATTGAGGGAATAGTACAGGATCCATCATATAGGTATTCGCACCGACTGTTGTTCTTTCACTAAATCCTGAAAGATCTTTTTCATCACCTTCGTTTGCTGTTACGATGTAATTTACATTTCCTACTTTATAATTCTGAACTGCATCTGGTGTATAATATGTTTTTACAGGCCAGTTGGCAATTAAAACTTCACCGTTATTATCAGAAGCGTCAAAACCATTTCCAGGAATACTCATGTCTTTTTTACCCAATCCCCAAACGCTTGTGATGTTTTTTGTAGCTAAATTGACTTCTGCAATGGCATTGTTTTCCTGAAGTGTAATCCAGGCTTTCTGGCTGTCAGGGCTTATTGTAATATATTCAGGTTCTAAATCCTGAGACAATGTATTGTTGGTTCTTACTTTTCTTAAACCTGTCGCTGTCAGCGCTGCAACCTGAGAATCAAAAGCATTAAAATTAAGTGTTGTAACGTTATTTTGAGTAAGATTGGCAACTCCTCCCGAAATATCAATAATACTGACTGTTCCTTCCGGATCTACTGTGTAAGCGTCGTTGGGCTCTCCTTCATTTGCTGTCAAAACTTTTGTTCCGTCAGGTGAAAATGATACCATATCCGGTAAAGCACCAACGGTAACCTGCTTGATGAAGTTTCCGTTAATATCAAAGAAAACAACTGATCCGTTTTGTTGAGGATTTGTGTTTGGAGAAGCTGCAGCGATAATTCCGTTTTTCACAGCAATACTTGTGATTCCGCCGTAAGGAGCCATGTTGATGGTGTTAATAACCGTCGGCGTATTTGGATTGCTGAAATTAATAATATCAAAAACATCCGTAATCGAACTGATCGTAAACAATCTCTGTGTTGAAGGATCATGAACGACAATTTCCGTAGAACTTGTGCTGTTTCCTGAAGGATCGAAACTTCCAATATAGTTTAATGAAATCTGATTGGATGGAACCGGTGCGGGCTTGTCATTATCAACGATATAAACCGTTGCATTGTTGTCACCTGAAATTGTTGCTCCAACCGGATTTTCAAGGCTTACCACAAAATATTCTGCCTGCTGTTCCGGCAAAGTATCATCAATAATCGGAATATTTACCGTATAACTTGTTGTAGACGGAGTAAGGTTAATGGTTTGATTGGCTAAAGTAAAATCATTACTGTCTGCCGTGCTGAAAGGTGCAGGTTTTACCACCAAATTCACCGTTGAGGCAGAAGGATTAGTTGCATTTATTTTAAATGCCAATGTTCCAGCGTTCTCATTAACTTTAATAAAGTTTTTATCTAAAGAAATAGAAGTTCCTGCTGTTGTAAATGTTGTAGAAGTAGCTGTTGTTACTGCGTTATCACTTGTATCTTCCACCATATTCGGTTTCAAAGCCAAATAATATATTTGGTTCGGAATCAAACCGGCAGTTGGAATAACCGTAATTTTATTATTAGTGAAAGTCGTTGTGAAAGGAACCTGTACACCTGAAGCATTGCCAAGACGGAAATCTACAAGTGTTTGTGCATTAGAATCGTTGATTGTTGAGTTGTCCAGCAATCTTACATTTTCATTAAAAGAAATGGTAGGATTTACAGTCGTTGAGGCATTATTTGTGTTGTTTGTGGGAAGATAAGCTACGGTCGGCGGAGTAGTGTCGGCTCCTCCAACGGCTGTTGCATCAACGGTAAAATTGTCGAAACGGTTGTTTCCTACCGTACCGTTGTTTGCTCCTGCAGAAAATTCAACTTTAAGTTTAAAATTAGGATTGTTGGCAACATTCGCAATATTAGAAAAATCAAAAGTAATCAATTGCGGGTTGGCGTCTTGCGGAGAAACTGTTTGATAGGTTTGGAAAGTTGTTCCGTCCGTAGAATACGTCCAGGTTTGTGTTCCTGCCCCCGAACCTGATCTTCTTGTGGTAAATTTTACCACTACATTATTATAACCAGTCGTCGGTAAATTGAACTGCAAATTCCCATTGATAGGGAAGTTATATCTTAAATGCGTTCCGGCAGCGTCACCGTTTCTTGCATTTAAATTTTCGGTGCTGAAGTTTTGTCCTGTTCCGCCCGCAAAATCGATTTCCGTGGTTCCGCTTGTAACTGCAGTCATCGATCCGTTCACCAAAGTTGAGGTCGGAGTCGTGATTGCTGCAGCAGTAGCATTATTGTTAAAGTTCCAGTAATGGATAAGTGATGTCTGCCCGAATACTGCTCCCTGAAGGAAAAATGCAGCAATTACAGATCCTTTTAACAAGTAGTTATTAATCATTTTTTACTTACTTTAAATTTATGCAAAAATGAAGTTTCTACTTTGCAAACATTTTAAGCAAATTTTAATAAATGTTTAATAAATGGGTTTCGATGAATAATTTTGATTAAACTAGCAAGGCTAAAACCGTAAAACCGAGATTCTATCAATCCGCAGTTTCACAGTTGGTCTATTTTTTTGAAACCTGACCAGAAAGTTTTACGGTTTTTGCCGATGTTTTACCTTCCATCGGGTGTTTCTGCATATACATATATCCTGAAATAGCAGTTAAAACAATTAAGATAAATGCAACCAGAAAAATCCTTTTTAACATTTCTTTCATACTGTTAAATTTTTAATGTCCTTAATTTCTAATGTGGATGTTGGGTATCCTTTCAATACTGCATTTATCATTGCTTGTCCCACTTCTTGTAAAGTTAATGATTTTGAGGGTAATATAATAGGAAAAATCCAAATAAGAGGTTTAAAGAACCATTTTACATTTTCCTGACCTTCAACGGGTTTCATAAATCCGGGGCGGAAATTATACTCAGCCTTGAATCCAAGCTTTCTCAACGCATTTTCTGTTCTGCCCTTTACTCTTGCCCACATTACTTTTCCGCTTTCTGTTTTATCGGTATATGCACCGGAAACATAATTGAAGACCATTTCCTGATTTTGATTAAGAACCGCTTTGGCAAAATGTAACGTCGTATCGTACGTAATTTTGGTATATTCTTCTTCACTCATTCCTACACTGCTGATTCCTGCACAAAAGAAAACGGCATTATACCCTTTAAAGTTTTCATCATTCAGATCTATTTTTAAGAAATCTGATACGATGTATTCTTTCAGTTTGGCGTGTTTTTTTCCGGATGGTTTTCTGCTTACACTTAGAATTTCGGAAATTTCGGGATTTTCAAGACATTCCATGAGAATACCTTCACCTACCATTCCTGTTGCTCCTGTGAGAATTATTTTTATTGTGTTCATTTTGTTTATTATTGATATGTTAATGACGATTTAGACTTTCACTTTACTTTATGTGGTATCAAAAAGTATACAAATTTTTATCAGATTGCTTTCAGAGACGTAGAACGGCTAGATGATCTGTAAATGATAACTCTACTTTTTTATTAACCTTATCAAATTGAAAGTATATCGTATTGAAATGGAATTCTTTTTTGTTTTAGAAATATTTATATTGTATTGAAATATTGATAAAAGATGGTGTTTTAGCCTTGATTGAGCGGTATGTTTAAGCTCTTTTCGTATTTCGGTGGCGGTAAAGCCGCCACCGAAATACAAAAAAGCGAGTAGCGAAAGCAGGAAATAGCTCCTAAAAATAAAAACCGGCCATAAATGACCGGTTCCTAAATTTTTTATGTTGATAAAAACTACTTTTTATTCTGTAATTTACTGTAAATATTATGCACTAATCCGTCTGCTACAGATATTTTCGGTACAAAAATCTGCTTAATTTCAGACCAAGTCATTACATTATTGAAAACTTTTAACGCATGAACCAAAACATCGGCTCTGTCTTCACGCATATTATATTTTGTCATTCTTTCTTCAACCGTCATATCGTCGAATTCTTTATAGACTTTTTTAAGATGAGTAATAGACATTGGCTTTCCGTCTTTGGTTTTACTCATGGAAAAAACTTTGTTGATATTTCCTCCCGAACCGATGGCCACGATTGGCTTTTTGCTGTTGATGTTTTTTCTGATTTCTTCCTTCATTTCCGTCCAGTTGTCTGGCGTAACCAGATTATTCAACAAACGGATTGTTCCGATGTTGAACGATTTTTCGTAAATCATTTTCCCGTTTTCATAGAATGTAATCTCGGTAGAACCACCGCCAACATCAATATATAAATAAGCAAATTCCTTGTCCAGACCTTCAGCAATATGATTTTCGAAAACTAAAGATGCTTCTTCATCTCCGGAAATAATTTCAATATCAATTCCCGAAGTTTCTTTTACTTGATCGATAATACTTTTTCCGTTGGCAGCATCACGCATCGCACTTGTAGCACAGGCTCTGTAATGTTCAACCTTATAAATTTTCATTAAATCACTGAAAATCTTCATCGAGTCGATCACCATTTTTTCTCTTTCTTCCCCGATTTCCCCCATTGTGAAAACATCCATTCCCAATCGTAGAGGAATTCTCAAAAGATTAAGTTTGATGAATTCCGGCTCTCTATTGTTGATTTTCACTTCATTTATTAAAAGTCGGGCTGCGTTACTTCCTATGTCTATGGCTGCGATCTTCATTTTGTATTCGTTTTAGCTTTTAGATATCTGTATGTTTCGATTTGAGAACGACATTCTTCTTTGTCGTTATGAATGTACTGGTTACTCAATTTTTTGTCTAAAATACGAGCTTTTACATTATCTTTCAACTGTATGTCGAGAATATCTTTTAATTCTTTCTTCAGACTTTTATCGGTTATTTTGGCGGCGGCCTCAATTCTGTAATCTAAATTTCTCGTCATCCAGTCGGCTGAAGAAATATACATGTCTTCAGAACCTTTATTGTAGAAATACATTACTCTGGCATGTTCCAGATATTCGTCTACGATACTGATGGCTTTTATTTTTTCCTTAAATTCTTTCTGATTAATAGCACAGTAAATTCCTCTCACGATCATTCTTACATGCACTCCTGCTTGTGCAGCTTCGTATAATTTTTCAATTAGAGATCTGTCACTTACCGAATTGGCTTTAATAATCATTTCTGCCTTTCTTCCTGCTTTGGCTTCCTCAATTTCTTTGTCGATGTAGTGAACTATTTTTTCACGCATAAACTGTGGGCAGACTAGAAGGTTTTTGCAGGTTTTTAAAACAGACAGAAAATCGTCTTTTGGTCTTTTCAGAACATTGAAAACTTTGTTGATATCTGCCATTATTCCACGGTCTGCAGTCATAATTAAATGATCTCCGTAGATTCTTGCCGTCTTTTCATTGAAATTCCCTGTACTGATAAAACCGTATTGAATTGTTTTGTTTTGTGCTCTTTTTTTGATGATACAAAGCTTGGCATGAACTTTTTTGTTAGGAATTCCTTCCAAAACAATGATTCCTTCCGGCTCCAGCATTTCTTTCCATTTCAGATTAGATTCTTCATCAAATCTCGCCTGAAGTTCTAACATTACCGTTACTTCCTTACCGTTTCGTGCCGCATAAATCAAAGCATTGATAATTTTTGAATTGCTTGCGAGACGATATGCTGTAATCTGGATCGATTTTACATCTGGATCCATTGCTGCTTCACGAAGAAGATCAATGACAGGATTATATTTATGGTAAGGAAAAGTTAAAAGAACATCATGTTTTAAAATAACATCAGTTACTCTTTCTGTATTTTCAAAAGCGGGATGCGTAAAAGAAGTTCTTTCAATAGGTCTTTCATATCTCTCAAAAACATCCGGAAAATCCATAAAATGCTTAAAATTATGAATCTTTCCCCCAGGAATAATACTGTCTTTTTTACTTAAATTTAATTTTCGGATCAGCATTTCAAGAAGTGCTTTATCCATATCTTTATCAAAAACGAAACGGGTCGGTTTTCCTTTTCTTCGGTTTTTTAATCCTTTTTCAATTTTTTCTGCGAAGTTGGTTTTAATGTCGTTATCTAAATCCAATTCGGCATCTTTTGTTACTTTGAAAGCGTGAGCAGAAAATTCGTCGTATCCGAAATAAGAAAAGATATGCGGTAAATTGAAGGCAATCACATCTTCCAGAAGCATTACATTTTTCTCTTCAACATCTTCAGACGGAAGCAAAACGAATCTTCCCACAAAACGGGATGGAATTTCGATAATCGCATAATTGCTTGAATATTGCCAGTCTTTTTTTCTCATCGCAACGCCCAGATAGAGACTTTTGTCTCTCATATAAGGCATCGGTGTATTTTCATGAAGAAGGATAGGAATCACGTTAGATTCTACCACCTCATCAAAATATTTTCTGACAAACTCTTTTTGACCAGGACTTAAATTTTTAGAATTTTTAATAAAAACTCCCTGATCCGCCATTTCTCCCTGAATTTTTTTCCAGGTTTTATCGAAGTTTGCCTGTAGCCGAATCACAATGTCATTGATATTCTGAAGGATTTTGGAGGGCGGCTGATAAAAAGATTCAGCGATTACTTTTTCCTTAAAATCCATCGCACGCTTTAATCCGGCAACCCGCACTCTGAAAAACTCATCTAAATTGTTAGAGAAAATTCCTAAAAAACGGATTCTCAGATGCAAAGGTACTTTTTCGTCCATAGCTTCCTGTAAAACTCTTTCGTTAAAAGCAAGCCACGTAATATCTCTCGGATTGAAGTGTAATGACATTAGTTAGTTTATAATTGATCAAAAATAATAATTCAGTGCGTCTCAGAGGACTTTTCAACGTTACGATTTAATTAAATTTTAACAGAACGTATACTCTGAGTTTAATGGATTTTGTTTTTTATTGCTAATCATTAAAGTTAATAAATTAAAGAGTATGTGAAATGATAATTTGTCGAAAACTCAAATAGAATGTTTTAGAAAGTAAATTTACTGTTGAAAAGTGACAAAATTGATAAACTACTTAGAGATATTTAATTTTTATGACAGAACAACAAACTTTCTTTAAATGGATTTTAAGCATGTTAGAGTTAGATATTCATACAATCTTCCACTTTAAGAAATTAATTAATCCCACATTTTTATTTTCATTATGTCAATTTGTCATAAAAAGATTAATGGTATAGATATTGAGAAATTGAGAATGTAAATTAAAATTTAAAAATTAGAAAAAATATAAATATTATGAGTAAAATAATTGGAATTGACTTAGGAACAACAAACTCTTGCGTTGCAGTAATGGAAGGTAAAGATGCTGTTGTTATCCCTAATGCAGAAGGTAAAAGAACAACTCCTTCTATCGTGGCATTTACAGAAGATGGTGAAAGAAAAGTGGGTGATCCTGCAAAAAGACAGGCTGTAACGAATCCTAAGAAAACGGTATATTCTATCAAAAGATTTATCGGAACACACTTCAAAGAAGATGCTAAAGAAATTTCAAGAGTGCCTTACGAAGTAGTATCCGGGCCAAATGACACGGTAAAAGTAAAGATCGACGATAGAGAATATACTCCACAGGAAATTTCTGCAATGACGCTTCAGAAAATGAAGAAAACTGCTGAAGATTATCTTGGACAAGAAGTAACAAGAGCGGTAATCACTGTTCCGGCTTACTTTAATGATGCTCAAAGACAAGCTACTAAAGAGGCAGGAGAAATCGCTGGTCTTAAAGTAGAAAGAATTATCAACGAGCCTACAGCTGCTGCTTTGGCTTATGGTATGGATAAAGCTCACAAAGATCAGAAAATTGCTGTTTACGATTTAGGAGGTGGTACTTTCGATATCTCTATCCTTGATTTAGGAGACGGTGTATTTGAAGTATTGTCTACAAACGGAGATACGCACTTAGGAGGTGATGATTTTGATGATGTGATCATCAACTGGATGGCAGATGAATTTAAAGCTGAAGAAGGAGTAGAATTAAAATCTGATGCAATTGCACTACAAAGATTGAAAGAAGCTGCTGAAAAAGCAAAAATTGAATTGTCTTCTTCTCCACAAACTGAAATCAACCTTCCCTATATTACAGCTACGGCTACAGGTCCTAAACACTTGGTGAAGACTTTAACTAAAGCTAAATTTGAGCAATTATCTGCTGACTTAGTGAAAAGATCTATGGATCCGGTTGCTAAAGCGTTGAAAGATGCAGGTTTATCTACTTCTGATATCGACGAAGTAATCTTGGTGGGAGGTTCTACAAGAATCCCGATCATTCAGGAAGAAGTAGAAAAATTCTTCGGTAAAAAACCTTCAAAAGGAGTAAACCCGGATGAGGTTGTAGCAATTGGTGCAGCTATCCAAGGTGGAGTTTTAACTGGAGATGTGACAGACGTTCTTTTATTAGACGTTACGCCACTTTCTTTAGGTATTGAAACAATGGGTTCTGTTTTCACAAAATTAATTGAAGCAAACACTACGATCCCAACTAAAAAATCTGAGGTATTCTCTACAGCTTCTGACAACCAGCCGGCTGTAAGCATCAGAGTAGGACAGGGGGAAAGACCAATGTTCAACGATAACAAAGAAATCGGTAGATTCGATTTAACAGATATTCCACCGGCACAAAGAGGAGTTCCTCAAATTGAAGTTACTTTTGATATCGATGCAAACGGAATCTTGAGCGTTTCTGCTAAAGATAAAGGAACAGGAAAAGAGCAGTCCATTAAAATTCAGGCATCTTCAGGTCTTTCTGACGAAGAAATCGAAAGAATGAAAAAAGAAGCTCAGGAAAACTCTGCTGCTGATAACAAAAGAAAAGAAGAGGTTGAAGTTTTCAACAAAGCTGACGGATTGATCTTCCAGACTGAAAAGCAATTGAAAGAGTTTGGTGATAAATTGTCTGCTGATAAAAAAGCAGCGATTGAAACAGCTCACGCAGAACTGAAGACAGCTTTCGAAGCTAAAAATGGAGATGATGTAAAAGCTAAGACAGAAGCTTTAGATGCAGCTTGGATGGCAGCTTCAGAAGAAATGTATGCCCAAGGTCAAGGTGCTGAAGGCGCTGACTCAGGAGCTCAGAATGCTGGAAATACAGGAGGTGAAGATGTACAGGATGTAGACTTCGAAGAAGTAAAATAATAAAAAGTCACAGACTTTAAAAATAGAATCCCCGAGCGAAAGCTTGGGGATTTTTTTGTGACTAAAATTTTGAATTAATTTGTGATAAGGTAAATAAACTGCGATTTTGCAAACTTTTTTTATTATAATTATTCCTAAATTAAGACTGTTTATTTTGATTTTTCTATGACGAATGTAAATTATATATTGAGTATTTGTATAGAAATGAGATGAAAAATTAATTATTTAATATTGCTATTTTGTTAATAAATTGTTAACAGGTAACTACAGGATAGCAGAAATTTGTGATAAGTATACTTTTATAAAAATCAAAATATGAGAAATATCATGTATTTCAAGATTTAACTTTTCTCTTATTTAATTTCATGAAAGTATATAACAATTAATAATCACGAATCAAGGAATGAAGAAATCTATAGTAACACTAGGTATTCTGTTAAGTACCGCAGGTTTTATCTTCGCACAGGAAAAACAATCGACCGGTACACCTAAGAAGCAGGACAGTACGAAAATCAATAATAAAACTAAAGATATTGAGGAAGTAGTGATTATTGCCTACGGTACGCAGAAAAAAGGAGAGGTTACAGGTGCTGTCGGTAAAGTAAATACATCAACTTTCAAAGATCGCCCTATTGCCAGAGTTGATCAGGCGTTGACTGGTCAGATTGCGGGGGTTAAAACCCGTGCAACTTCAGGAAAGCCGGGAGAGCCATTAGAAATCAGAGTTCGTGGTACCGCTTCTATTTCGGCAAGTAATTCGCCTCTTTATGTAGTTGATGGGATGGTAGTGGATGATATGGCGAATATTTCTCCGGATGATGTGCAATCGATTGATGTGCTCAAAGATGCTGCTTCTACGGCGATGTACGGATCCCGAGGTTCAAACGGAGTTGTGATTGTTACCACTAAAAAAGGAGCTTCAGGTAAACCGTCTTTTAGTTTTTCACAATATTATGGAGTTCAGACTATTGAGAAGAAACTCGATATCATGACCAGTTCAGAGTGGATTGATTTTGCAACTGAAGCGATCAATAAAAGATGGACGGCTTTAGCTCCTGGAAATTTAGCTTCAGACAGTTATGAGAAAAGAGCACAGTATTTTAATTTGGCCAATACTACAGATTATAATTTAGCCAACATCCAATACATGATTGACCCAAGATGGGGAACTGATAAGGTAAAGTATATCGACTGGCAGGACGAATTCTATCGTCCGGCTGCCATTCAGAATTATCAGCTTGCCGTAAGAGGGGGTGGTAAAGGAATAAAATATGCCATCTCAGGAGCTTATTTTGATCAGGAAGGTTTGGCGATTAATACAGGTTTCAACAGATTTAATCTAAGTGCAGCTATTGATATGAATCTTTCAGATAAATTAAAAGCAGGAATTACTTTACGACCAAGTTACTCGAAAAGTTATGGGGCTAATGTTGACGGAAAGGACAATACTGCTCACAAAATGTTATCGATGGTTCCCGTTGCCGAGTTGGGCGCAGGCGTTTATACCAATTTCTGGAACAACTTACAATACAGATGGGCAGGTTCTACTCAAAGTCCGATTGGGCTAATGGAAAACACAACCAATGATACCAACGAGTTTAGATTATTATCAAGTTTGTATGTCTCTTATGATATTTTACCGGGTTTAAATTTTAAATTATCAGGAGGGGCAACCAACAACTTTAATACAAACACAGGTTATACACCAACGTTTAATTTAATTAACAACGTTCCGGGTCAGGTAAGTATAGGAAGCAGAAGAACGGTAAATTACAACAGGTATTTAGGGGAGGGTTTATTAAGCTACAGAAAATCTTTCGGAAGTCATGAATTAGATGCTATCGCAGGATACAGCGCAGAAAATTACAGAACAACAACTCAGTACAACAGAAACAGAGGTTTCCCTAATGATGATTTAAAAACATTTAACTTCACTCAGTCGGTAGCTGTTTTAAATTCAGAATATACCGCTTCAGAGTGGATGTTGGTTTCCATGTTCGGGCGTGTAAACTACAATTATAAAGGTAAGTATATGCTTTCTGCGAGTATCCGTAGAGACGGGTCTTCAAGATTTGGATGGAACAACCTTTGGGGAACTTTTGCTGCATTTGGTGGAGGCTGGAAAATCGACAAGGAAGAATTTTTGCAAAATCAAACATGGCTGAGCAACCTGAAACTTAGATACAGCTGGGGAGAAAACGGAAACAATTCTATCGGAGAATACAGAGCATTCGGAACACTCGCAGGGGGTAACTACTCATTTGGAGGGGCGGTTTCTACAGGTTTAGTTCCTAATACGATTGCAAATCCGGATCTTACTTGGGAAAAAACAAAATCTTCTGATTTCGGTTTGGAAGTAGGTTTGTTTAAAAGAATCGATTTCACTGCAGATTATTACATCAAAAATACCAAAGACCTTCTTCTTCAGGAACCTATTGCCTCAGTTAGCGGATATAACACGATATGGAGGAATGTAGGTTCTGTACGAAATACAGGTTTGGAATTAGATTTAAGTACAAGAAACTTAGTGGGCGCATTCAAATGGAATACTTCTGCCAACATCGCATTTAATAATAATAAAGTTACAAAGTTAGGAAACAACAATAAGCCGATTCCGACTGGTTTCAGCGATCTTACGAATATTATTCAGGTAGGTGAGGAACTAAATTCATTTTACCTTTACGAAGCAACGGGGGTGCTTTCGAGTGCTGATATCGCTAATGCAGGTGTGGCAAAAACAGTAGGAGCTATTGCAGGTGACGTTAAATATAAAGATGTAAATGGGGATGGTAAAATTGATGAGAACGACCGTCACATCATCGGTGGGCCGACTCCTGATTATTACTGGGGCTTTACCAATACATTCTCTTATAAAAATTTCGATTTATCGGTATTTTTTCAGGGGCAGAAAGGAGGTTACAGCTATGCGTTGCTAGGTAGAGCAATCGACCGTACGAGTATGGGAACTACTCAAAATGTGATGGGGAACTGGGCAAACCGTTGGCGTTCTGATGCGGATCCGGGAGATGGAAAAACACCTAGACTGGATGGTACTACAGGAGGTTTGTTGGATACCAGATGGCTGTATGATGCTACTTATATTCAGTTGAAAAACATTACACTTGGGTATAGTTTCGATAAAGATCTTACTGAAAAGCTTAAAATTTCAAACCTCAGACTCTATGTGAGTTTAGAAAATGTCTGGAGAAAAGATCATTATTATGGTGGCTACAACCCGGAATCTGTACAGTCGGACGGTACCGATTACGGAGCATATCCTAATGCAAAAGTCTATATGATGGGCTTAAACTTTAACTTCTAATTTTATTATAATGAAAACAATACAAATTAAAAATAAATTTCTTTTACCATTGAATTTTAAAACGTTAGGCAAAGCTCTGATTTTTGGTGCACTTACGATGGGTGCCGTGAGCTGTGAAAAAGACCTAATGCTTGAGCCGGAGAATAATATCACACAAACTTCTTTTTACACTACAGAACTGCAGATTCAACAGGCGGTTTCCGGAGTGTATTCTGCGATGATCAATGCTTCCTCAAGAGGTGGTTATGATGTGAATTTCTACCTTCTAGCATCAGAGGTTCGTTCTAATAACTTCAACGCCATTTCTCAAAACGGAAACAGAGATTATTTTGCGATCAACCGTTTTCAAGATACTTCTTCAACCGAAGAGATGTCAATTCTTTGGGATGATGCATATCAGTTGGTGAGCTATGCCAACAATATTTTGGCAAGAATCGACGAGGTTCCTTTTGCAGACAATGCAACGAAAGAGCAGTACCGTGCAGAAACTAAATTTTTAAGAGCTTACGCTTATTTTGAATTAATGAGAATGTTCGGAAAAGTTCCTTTAATCGATCATCCGATGACTCCGACAGAAGCGGCTGCAGTGCCCAGAACTAATCTTCAAACATTGTACGATTTTATCACATCAGAAATTGAAGCATCTGTTGCGGGTCTGAAAAATACCTACGATGCAAAAAATAAAGGAAGAATCACCAAATCAGCGGCTCATGCCATGCTGGGTAGAATGTATCTTACAGGATATGGATATCCTTTGAATAACAGTTCTTATCTTACCAAAGCCAAAGACCATTTATTTGCGGTTATTCAGGTGGAAGGTCAGTATGTAACCTTTGCACCCAATTATACGGATCTTTTTAAAAGTACTAACGATAATAAATATCACCTTTTTGAAATCCAGCATATCAGCGGAGGGGTCTCTCAGGGATCTTACTTACCAAGTTATGTATCTCCTAACTTTGGGGTAAGTGATCCTCTTTACAATGCACAGAGCAGTCTTTATAGTTCTTCGGAGCTGGGAGTTTCAACGTCACTTCTCAATGCTTATGAAACAGGTGATTTAAGAAAAAACCTTACTGTAAAAACTTCATTTATTGCAGCAAATGGTCAGCCGGATAATGCTAATTATTTTATTAAATTCCGTGAGCCGGGACTGGTAGTCAGTAACCGTTATGACTGGCCAATCAATTTCCCGATTATTAGGTATGCTGATGTGCTTTTAATGTACGCAGAAGTTTTAAATAATCAAGGAAGTACAGCTATCGCCGTTCCTTATCTGAACAGAATCCGTCAGAGAGCAGGTCTTACCGCCCTTCCAACATCAATGACGGCTGCAGATTTTACGACTGCTTTAAGAAGAGAGAGAAGATCAGAATTTGCCGGAGAAGGTGTTTACTGGCATGATCTGGTAAGATGGAATACCGGCGTAAGTGTAATCAACGCGGCGGCTGCTGCAAACAACTATAATTTTACAATTACCACCAACGATTATTTATATCAGATTCCGCTGAATCAGGTTCAGATAGCGGGATATGAACAAAATCCTTAAAATATTTTTAGTTTTTTTATACATACTTAGTAAATTGGAATCCCCAAGCGTAAGCGAGGGGATTTTTTATGTCAAATATTTATCTATTATAAAATTATATTTTCTTCCAAATCAGTTCCTGGTCAACAATAGAAACTTCAATATCATCGCCGTCTTTAAATTCTCCGGAAACAATTTTTTTAGCCAAAGGTCTTCTTAATCTTCCTCTGATAACACCTTTCAGCGGTCTTGCTCCATATTTTATATCGTAACCTTCTGTCGATAAAAATTCTTTTGCTTCCGGAGTAATATTCAAATTGATATTTAATCCTTTTGCCAAATCCAGCAATTCTTTTTTCAGGTGAATTTCAAATATTTTAAGTGCATTATTTTTACTGATCGGCGCAAATGGAATAGTTTCCGTCAATCTTCCCAAAAATTCCGGTCTGAAAAAGCGGCTCATCATTTCCAATAATTTAGACGATTGCGGAATTTCTCCGTTTCCAAAAGATTCAACAATAAATTCGGAACCGATATTTGAAGTGAACAAAATAATAGCATTGGAAAAATCGCCTTCTTTACCTAGTCGGTCATGCAGTTTTCCTTCATCCATAATTTGCAGAAAAACATCGAAAACAGAGGTGTGTGCTTTTTCAATTTCATCAAAAAGAACAATAGAATAAGGCTTTTGTCTGATCTTATTCACCAAAAGTCCACCTTCTTCATAACCGACATATCCCGGAGGCGCTCCATACAATAACGCTGCGGAATGTTCTTCTTTAAACTCAGACATATCAAAACGGATAATCGCATTTTCATCCTGAAATAAAAATTCTGCCAAAGATTTTGCTAACTCTGTTTTTCCGGTTCCGGTTGGTCCTAAAAAGAAGAAAGAACCGATAGGCTGCCCGGCTTTACTCAATCCCGAACGGGTTTCCAGCACAGCTTCCGAAACAATGCTAATGGCGTGATCCTGTCCGACAACTCTTTTAGCCAAAACCCCTTCCATTTCGTTAAGTCTTTGTTTTTCTTCTTCTTTAAGTTTCCCTATTGGGATATTAGTTTTTTGAGAAATGATTAACGCTAAATCAAAATCGGTGATATGAGTTCTTTTTTCCTGTGCAATTTTCTCCGTTTTTTCTATAAGATTTCTTGCATAGGTTAAAAGAAGATCGCTGTTTTCAAATTCGGGAATTTCATTTTCTTCCTGAATGGTATCTGCTGTACTGATGAGGTATTTTGTTTTTTCAACCAAATCTTTCAATAACCAGTCTGAATGCATTTTTCTTTCATCTTCAAAATAATTATTGGTATTATCTTCAAGATGAATGATTCTCGTTACCAAATGATTTCTTTCCTTTAAAAAAGATTCGCCAGCCGTTTTTAAAACCGACATGGTGTGGTCAATCAAATCAATAGCAGAAGCGGGAAGGCTTTTTTCCTTCATATATCGTTGGGAAAGTCTTATGGCTTCTTTCATCGTCTGATCGTCAATACTGATTTTATGATGAACTTGATAATCTTCTAACGTCTGCTTTAACATTCTAAAATGAATTTCGTCGGTGCTTTCCTCCAGCTTCAGAAGCTCAAACATTCCTGCAAGTCCCTGTTCTTTTTCAATTTTTTTGGTGTATTCTTCTATCGTTGAAGTTGCGATTAAAGTAAGCCCATTGGAGAGTTCGCTCCTTAACAAATTAATAATTCCTGAATCTGAACCGTGACTTCCGAATAATGAATGAAATTCTTCAATAATCAGCACCGATTTGGGAATCGCTTTCATTTCCTGTGCAATATTTTTGATGCGGTCTTCAATCTCTCCTTTGTAAGATGCACCTGCAATCAGTGCTCCCATATCAAGCTCAAAAATCTCCAAACCACTCAATATATCTGGAATTTGTTTAAATAAAACTTTTTGCACAAAACCTTCTATCAACGCAGTTTTGCCAACACCATGATCTCCGATAATGAGAACATTTTGCTTGCTGTAACGGCATAAAATCTCCGTAATTTTATTAATCTCAGTATCTCTTCCTACAAGCAGTTCTTTCCTGTTTTTTTTCTTGACCTTATCTTTCGTATTAATACAATATTTCTGAATAAATCCTTTGCTTGATTTTTTTATAGGTTCGGCGGTGCCTGTCATATTTTCTTCTCCAAAAGCGGAAATCTCTTTTAATAATTCATTTCTGGTTACCGGAAATGTTTTCATCTGATCAAAACTGAAAGCAACACCCGGCGAGCTTATGGCCGTCATTATCGCAAAGAGAGAGATTTCCTGTTCATCTAAAATTTCCCTTATCTGATCTGCTTCAGCAAAAATTTCATCAATAACTTCATCGGGTTCGCAGGAATATCTGTTGGGAGATTTTGGTAATTCTTCGATACGCACTTCCGCCCATTCTTCCAGATAAAAAACATCGACGCCAAGATTTTCCAAATGTTTTAGCAGTGATAAATCTCTGTTAAGCAGTGCTTTCAATAAGTGAGCTCCCGTATAATAGGCGTTGAGGTTTTCTCTTCCTATTTTCTGTGCAATAGTAAGGGCTTTGGTTACCTCCGGGCTGTAAGTAATTTCTTCTTGATTCATCATAATGTGTTTGTGTTTTTATTCTTTGATCCAAATCATCAGTTTTTTGACTTTATACTGAATGTTTAGATTTTGAATGCAATTTTTCTGGTCTTTGTTAATTCTCAATGCCGTAATCTTGATTTTTTTACCGGCAATCGATTGACAAAACTGGTCAAAAGGCATCAGTTTTTTATCATTAACAACTACAGGAATATCATATTTTCCGCACAGATAGTCTTTGAAATCGTCTTTTGTTTTGAGCTGTGCAGCAACCTGGTTAAGCAGCAGTTGAAACTGTTCATTAGAGATTTCCGGTGCTTTGGTTTCAGCAGTTACAGAATCTTTTTTAGACTTGGACTTCGGAGATACCGGAATATACTGTAACATATCTACCAGCGGATCTTTCTGGGCGCTTCCAACGGGAAGAGAAAAAGCAGCATGTGGTCTTTCGAATTCATAAGATTTCATGTCGATTTTCTGTTTTGCACTAATGGTTTTGGGTGCTACATAAATCGTTTTAACGGCAGTATGCTCCACATCACCATTCACGATAAGTGTAATTTTTTTCTCACCTACAGATTTAAATTTATAGGAAGGATTTTTTTCAAGGGCATCGGTTCCTCCGTTTTCTCCGAAACTCCATTCCCACGATTCTCCGTTTTCCTTTTCGGCGTCGAAGCTTACCGATTGTCCTACAGTGACAACATTCGGGCTTAAAATTGTAGGTAAATATCCTGTCTGTTGGCTTATACTGGAAATGGTAATCAGTTTTTCGTGGACGCAATTGCCGTTTATTTTTAAAGTAACAATGTAGTCTCCCGGCTTTTGATATTTGTGAAATGTTCTCTGTCTTATATCTCTAACTGTGCTATCGCCGAAATCCCATTCCCAAGACCTGGCGCCTTCAGTATTATCATAATATTCTACAACACGGTTTGTCATAAACTCATCAGAATGGATAATGAATTTCGCATTTTCGCAATCTACATGACGCGTGTACTGGTATGAAAGGACGATGAGACTTAGTAGAAAAAGAATTCCCAGGCTTACGTAAACCTTGGGATCAATATTCGAAAATAGATTAATCTTAGTTTTTTTCATTAGGCATTTGTGTTCCTCGCAAATATATTTATGATTTTTTTTATAACCAAATTTTTTTTTCAAATAAAAGTGATTTTCCTATTAATTTTTTTTATACATTTGCAATAAACACAAACATATCTGATGAATCTCCCTCATTGGCAGTCCTTTATATGGATAGCAATTCTACTTTTTTCGGTTTCCTTAGTTTCTTGTGGAAGTAAAAAATACATTCAGGAAATTCCCTATAATTTTTCATCTGAGCCGTATGCTAATGCCGCAAACGGAGTAAAAGAGAACATAAATTCAAAATATTCTGTCATTGATGATAATGTTGATAAACTAAGCGATGAAGAGCTTCATATTAAGGAAAAATACTCCATTATTATGGAAGTTATGCCAAAGGAAGTTACCCATTATAAATTCTACACTTACATCGACCGCTGGATAGGAACTCCTTATAAAAAACAAACATTAGAAGAAAAAGTTGGTGTCGACTGCTCTTACTTCGTACAATCCCTATACAGTGATGTATATGGAGAAACCTTTCAGAAAACACCTGACGGAATTTTCCGTTCAAAATCTATACAGCTCTTTACCGGAAGAACCTTTTTAAAAGAAGGTGATATTTTATTTTTCAGATATGATAAAATGCATCCGATTTCTGATGTGGGTATTTATCTTAATAATGACAGAATATTGGCTTGTACGGCCAATGGATTGAATATATACAATTTTAATGATGAATATTTTCAGCTAAGATTCGTTGCTGCAGGAAGATTAAAACCTAAAAACTGATCATGGAAAAACTTAATAATATTGCTAAGCAGATTACTTCGCTGAAACATGATATCAGAGCCGAGGTAATCGTCAATAATCTGCTTAAAAATAAGGATATTGATGAATCTCAGTATGTGATTTTCAAGCAGGGACAATTTTCGAGAGCGTTTCGGTATGATGTGTTAAATTCGAGTGTTACCGATTATGATCTCGATACGACGCAGATTTTGAAAATAGAACTTTCGCGTGACGGTTTCTACGATATGCTTCCGGAGAATATCACCCACGCTGCCCGAAATGATTCGTCTGAAAAAGAGGTCGAAACGATGATCAAAGAACATAAGATCCAGAAACAGCAGCAGAAAAATGCACGGCTTTTCTTTCAGCCTTTTGAAAATGAAATATTCAGCTATGGAGTTGCTGTAGAAAGTTTTGAGCAGGATTTTTTATCAGATCTGAATGCTTTTTTGGTACCGGATATGTTTTACGACTTTTGGGGAATCGGTAAAGATCTTCCACAACTTTTGGTTTCAAAATTTATCAGAATTCTTCCGTATGCTTACAAAATTGTTGGTGATATTGAGCAAGCCTGCCGCATACTTTCTTCAATAATAGAAGAAAAAGTGAGTACAACAAATAAAGCTTACCAGAAATATCTTGATGAAGATCAAAGCATTTTGTTGGGTAAGGCTAGGTTGGGATTGGAGTTAATTACTGGGAATAGTTATGACGACTATTCAAGTCATTACAATTTACAGATCGGTCCTTTAAAAAACTCTCATTTTTCGGAATATATTCATGAAGGAGCCATGAAGAAATTCGTAGATCTTTTTTATGAATATTTTTTTCCTATCGAAGTAGAAATAGAAACTACCATTTTGCTGGCTGAGGAAAAAGAAAGTTTTGAAATGGATACACACACTCATTCAATATTAGGATATAATACACGTATATGATGCAATTGAAAAAATATTTTATCAATCTTTTTGACCCGAAAATACTGGCGGCAATCCTCATTTTTCTTGCTGCGAGTATTATTCTTACGATGATCTTTTCCCAGAAAGTTCCGGATTTTAAACAGAAATATAAAGGTAAATTTTATACGTATGTATTTTCGGTTGCTTTTATCTATTCCATTATTGCATTTTTGGGATACAACAAGCTTTTTCAGGATAATAATTTGTATGAATTTATTTTCTATCAACTATCTTCTCTGGTAATAGGGATCATCCATTGTTCGGTGTACAGAACGTATTTCAAAAAATTCGGGACGAGAAAGAATGGTACAGAATATTTATTTGCCTTACTAACAGTAGTATATTCTACGATCCCTTTTATCCTCATTTTTACTTTTTTGAATGGAATTGATTTCTCATTTTTAATGTTAGGACATTTCTTAGTTTTCTTTATTCCGACATTTTTGAATGATACTTTCAACAGAGCCATGGCAATTCCTCCCAAGATATATAAAACATGGCAGTTTCCGGAGAATTATAAACAGCTTGCAGGAGTAAGTGATGAAGAAATGAGGGATCTGGTAGTGTTTACTTTCCTTATGGATAAAGACCGTCATGCCAAAAAATATAGTGTCTATCGAGCAAAAGGACCTACGAGAGTAGACTTTGGAAGGCTTTTTTACAATTTTATTATAGATTATAATGAAAGACATTCTGAAGATCAGATTGAAATCGAAGGGCCAAACGGTCTTTACAGCTGGGTATTCTTTCTACAACCGAAATGGTATGAGGCTACCAAATATATAGATCCGGATTACACGCTTTATATGAACGGAATTGAAGAAAACAGTGTTATTTTTTGTATGAGAACCAATCAAATAGGAAGTGAAGGAGGTGTAGACAGAATACCTGATTTTGAATATAATAAAGAGAAAGATAATAATCGTGTAAAAAATGAAGAAGCACCTGTGCAGGGGATTAGTCAGGAATAATTAATGTAATGGAAAAACCAGCTTTTGTAAGAATACCGAAAGGAAGTACTTTGGATGAGATGTCTCGGCTTTTTGAAGTGGATAAAGATTACCTTAAACGGCATCATAATATTTATTGCGAATATGATGATCTTATAGAAAAGGAGTTTCCCAAACATCTGGTAAAGCTTTTTGTACCGACTAAAAACAAAGAGTATGAAACTTCTTTAATGTCAGGAGGTGAAATGACAATATTTTTTCCTGAGGATATTTTGGTAAAAAACAAATTGTTTCATAAAAAATATGGCATCAGACAGATCCTGCATGAAAACGGAACAGAGAAAACTAAAATGTCTTTTCTGATAGAGGTTGAAAAAGTGGCAAAATCTGGATACAGTATAGTAAGGAATAATATTTATATCAATAACAGAGCGCCAGATCTTGTGACAGAGCAGATGGCGGAAAAGGTGGGCAATATATTTTTTCCTTTAGAAGTAGAAACTTTGGAAAATGGTAATTTAAAGCAAATAACCAATATTGATGAAATAAGAAAGAGGTGGAAAATTCTGCAGTCTGAAATATTAAAATATTATCAGGGCAGAACAGCAGAAAAAATAATAGAAACTATAAATGATGAGCTTGCAGATAAAAATATGATACAGAACCGTATCCTTGGAAGCTTGTTTTATCGACTGTATTTTCTTCCGTTTCGAGATTATATATCTGATCAGGAAAATGAATTTGATCTGTATCTGCCCTTATTTCCTTTTAAAAATAAAGTGAAATATCAGGTTAAGATGTCTAAAAAGCCAGTATTCTCTGAAACAGGAAAAATGATTTTAGAAATTAAAGGAAAATTGACAGATATCAGGAATTTTAATGAAATGGTAAATGGAACCAAAGCATTGGAACCACAAGACGATAGAATTATACAATGTGATGGAAGTATCAACGCTTTATATCAATTCAACAAAGAAGATGGTTCTGTTTTTTCGTTAGAAGCAGAAATTATCTTAACGAATGATGATAACAGTAAAAGCAAAAAAATAATTTTTGAATTATATCAACAGTAAAAGAAATCAAGTAATAATACCATGAGCGAAAAACATCTTGTCTGCCAGGGAGCAACCTGTAAATGTAACTTCGGGACAACACCGGATAAGCTAAAGGTACTTACCCAAAGTAAACGCTACATCAATGATAAAGATGGCAGCAAGAAACTAATGGCGACAGACAAAGATATAAGCAAAACATTTGAAAAAAATACTTTTGGGAGTTGTGCCAAAATGAACAATAACCCCTGTCAGGCAATAGTTACCAAATGGAGCGGATTTTATGATAAGATTACTGTTGACGATAATGGAGGAAAAGCACTGTTGGAAGACAGTAAAGCGACTTGCCCGATCGGAGGAAAAGACTGTATTGTTATTATAGATCATGGGCAGGTATGTGAAGTTTCTTCCCGGAATTTAAAAAACAGTGATCCTGAGGTATTGGTGGAGATCTGTCCGTTTTTCGATTTTACATCCGAAGACGGAAAAGATCCTTATGCGGGAGACGATACTTACGTTACTTTATAAGATATAGATATGAAGATATTAGGAGATATAAGACCGATTACCAATCATGCTACATCATATACGATGGTTACTAATGCAGGTGCAGCTGTAAAGGTTAACCAATGGGCGGTATATCATAAAAATAGTTTATTAACAGAAAATAATAAAGGTGTTTTTACATTCGGTATTAATACGGCTAATCTTACCTTAAAATTAGTAGCCAAAGTAAGAGACCCAAAAACAGATAAGCTCGCAGATTTTCATATTGAAATAAAACCTTTGGCAGGGAAACCTAAAATTGTGGATCTCTATTGGCAGGATATAAATGGCGATAAAATACAGGATCGGGAAGTTGCCTATCTGGACAAGGTGACCTTGGTGGTAAAAACCCAGAATATTCCTCAGGGTGATACCCTGAAAATTACCATCTACGAAGATGAATATGAAGACGGGCACGGCGACAGCTCCCGCAATATGGGAGAATACCATACCAAAGGTGTTACAAAAAATGGCTACGCATTTGTGGAACTAAACAACATGAGCCTTTTCCAGAAAAAGCTTAATAAGATGGATTATGTAGACGAAGGCACTCACGAGTTTTATGCTAAGGTATATTACTATTATGATAAAATAAATGAAATAAAAGATAAGATACAGTTGAAGGTAAAGAATACCATGCAACGGATGGTACAACCTTATTCTGGTAACAAACCTGTGGTAGTAGGTAAGGTAGACAGCATCCAAAAGTCTAAAAACCCTCTGAACTTTACTTTTGGAGTTTTTATAGATGGTACGTTAAATAATATGTACAACACTGAGATGAAGCAGAAAGTAATAGATAAGGAAGAACCTGTAAACCCAACGGGGCTCAATAGGGATGTGAAGCCCTATGATTTTGAGCAAATCTATAAAAAACAGGGAGATGCAAAATATAGTGAAAGCAGTTATGAAAATGATCTCTCTAATCCTGCCATTCTGTTTAAAAATTATATAAAAGCAGAAAGCAAGAATCAGTTCAGGATATATACCGAAGGTGTAGGAACCCATAGCGCACCTAAAGAACAGGAAGGAAAAATGCAGATTGAAGATTTTAAAGGAGACGATTATATGGAAGGCCCTGCCTTTGGGATGGGCGATGCCGGAATAAAAGGCAAAGTGAGGAAGAGCATAGAGGATGTGGTAAAAAAAATTAAGAGTAGCATGAGTGGTAAAAAAGATATGTATATCGACACTATTACCTTTGATGTCTTCGGCTTCAGCCGTGGAGCTGCTGCGGCGAGGCATTTTGTGCACGTGGTTACTTATCCAGAATACCAAATCCAGTCAAGTGAAGATATTTCCGCTGTAAAAGATAAATTTGGTTATAGGGCAAAATATGATTATTCAGGAAAAATGATGCCACGTTTCGGTTATTTGGGACAGCTTTTAAAGGAGTCTAAATTACTCGATGTGAATACTAAAATAGAGGTAAGGTTTGTAGGGATCTATGATACCGTACCGCATCATGGTGGTCGTCAATCCAATGATGTTAAGGATCTGGGACTGGATGATGTGAACAAAGCCGGTTACGTGGTGCACATGGTGGCAGCAGATGAATATCGTGCGTTTTTTGATCTTGTTAATATTTCGTCTGTAGTCAAAACACATCCGGCAAGTGGTAAAAAAGGAGGAATAGAACTGATCTTTCCGGGTGTACATTGTGATGTGGGAGGCGCTTATTCAGAAGGTGGAAGTAATCGTACTTACAGGATCAATGTATCTAAAAGCAAGAAAGATCTGGAAGCGGAAAAGATAGAATTCGTAAAGCAAGGCTGGTTCCTGGAAGAAGAGCTTTCTATACATGAATATACTTATGGAGGGTTACATTCTGTACTCCAAACCATAAAGGTTGCTGACTTATATAGGTTGGGAGGTTTTAAGGAAAGGGTAAGCAATCAGTATAGTTATATTCCGCTTCATATTATGGCTCAGTTCTGTACTATGAAGGACGCACCAATAGACAAAGGTAAATTACGAGAGTTTAAAAATTTCAAAGAAAACTGGATTCCCGATAGTAGTAATTTTCTTCAGAAAATAAAAGATATACTTTGGAACTACAGTTTTAACGGAGGACCGGCTTTGCTTTATCACGAAGAAAAGCTTCAATCAATAACAGATACTATTACAGGAAAGTTAGATGATAAGAATATCGAGCATAATATGCAAGAGAAACTGAAAAATTATGATATCAGGTTTCTGCGTTATCATTATCTCCATTGGAACGCCACTTATGGAGACCCAGGTGATAAGTGGACAACCTGGCTATCCGGTAAGAATCATCCTAATATGGTAAATGGTAAAAGAAAACGAAATGTACACTAAATTAAAATGGCTCTGTATTCTTACCATATTTTGGATACAAGGATGTAACAAACAGAATAAAATGGAGAAGCAAGAAAAAACAGATTATAGTTATAATGTAACCGTTAATTCGCCTGAAGGGTTTCCTGTAGAGGTGCACGAAGGATGGCTGTTAGATAATAAAAAAAAATATATTTGTGCAATGCCCAAATCAGGAGTGGAGGGGGATGGTTGGATATATGACGGCACAGCAGCAGGACAAGGCGGAAGTGTAATTCCTCATCATCTTAACCTGACTTATGTAGCCTATGCGGAAAAGAAATTTTATATGGTAGATGCAGATCTTCCTAAGCAAAAAATCTTGGAAGAGTTCAGGAAAGGGTTTAGCATTGAGGGAGATCCAGATGAAAATGACATACAGCATATTGAACACGGGACGTATAATACCTTTACCATTGGAGTAGCTCCGGGAGGGGTAATTGTAGTGTTTTTATCCGCAGGACACCATCGTGTAGAGATATGCAGATTGCAGGCAAAAGAGGTGTTTGTAGATAGAAATGATTTCTATGATAATCCCCATGCAAGATCTCAACAAGGATTCTTTGATACTATGTTTGAAATTGCTGTTCCTAAAACTATCCGAGAAAGCATAAAAGAAAAAGGTATTCCATATGGATTATGGGATAAATATCGTGAAAAATTTAGATACCGTTTCGTGTTTAAACCGTATGACGGAAAAGATAAATTTACTTTTGAGTCGCACCGTTATTTTAACGGAGAGACAAATCTTTTCTATCCACAGGATTTAGATAAAAACGAATATATTACGGCTGCTATACCTTATAATGTCAATTTTTCCTTTACTGTTTACAATACTGAGATTACTTTCAATGATACAGAAATGCTCAAAGTTTTTGGAGATTTTAAAAAATCAGATCCGGATAAGCCTTTGGACATCATTATAAAGCCAACATTTGAATACAATGACATGAAAGTTTCTGTAAAATGTGGAGATAAAGAAATTCCTTTACAGAAATATAAGGTAGAAGGAGTCTGGAGTAATAATTAGTGTTGATTTCAAATGAAACGCAATGTACACTAAATTAAAATGGCTCTGCATCCTTATGATATTCTGGATGCAGGCATGTGATAAACAAAACAAAATGGAGAAACAGGAAAAAACAGATTATGGTTATAATGTAACCGTTACTGCTCCTAAAGAATACCCGGTGGCTTGCTGATGGATGATAAAAAACAGTTCATATGCGCCATGCCGAAAGCAGGAAGTACAACGGGGAGTTTGGGATATGATGGAGCGGAAGCCGGACAGGGAGGAAGTAAAATTCCTTATCATCTTAACCTGACTTATGTGGCCTATGCAGAAAAGAAATTTTATACGGTAGATGCCGATCTACCTGCGGACAAGATTCTGGAAGAGTTCAGGAAAGGGTTTATGGTACAGGGGAACACTTTGCAGGAAAACAATATGTATAATCTGGTATATGGAACTTATGACGTCCTTACGGTAGGTGCAGCTCCTGGAGGTGTTATCGTGGTTTGGCTCTCAGGGAACCATAACCGTGTGGAGATATGCAGATTGCAGGCAAAAGAAGTTTTTGTAGACAGAGATGATTTCTATGATAATCCTCATGCGAGAACTCAGCAAGGATTTTTTGATACCATGTTTGAGATTCAATTACCCCAGGATGCTCAGAAAAGCATTAAAGAAAAAGGTATCCCTTTCGGCTTATGGGATAAGTACCGTGAGAAGTTTAAGTATCGTTTTATTTTTAAACCGTATGATGAGAAGGATGTTATAGTAACCAATGATATTAGATATTATAATGGAGAACAGAGGTTTTATCTTCGTCCAGAAGAGATTGCCAAAGGAAATTATATAGAAGCTGGAATTCCTTATAGTACCGAATCTATGTTCAAGGTTTATAATACAAAAATCACTTTTGATGATACAGAAATGCTCAAAGTTTTTGGAGATTTTAAAAAATCAGATCCAGATAAACCTTTGGACGTTATTATAAAGCCAACATTTGAATACAACGATATGAAGGTTTCTGTAAAATGTGGGGATAAAGAAATTCCTTTACAGAAATATAAGGTAGAAGGAGTCTGGAGTAATGATTAATATATGAAAATAAATAAAAAATAAAAACCAAATGATAGAAAAACTAAATCATTTCCCGGTAAACTGGATAGACGGAATGAAAATCAATAAAAATCATTTTGCAGATGTTCAGAATTTTGTGAGCGATTCTGCGAGAGATGCTGTGGGAATCCATACTTCGATGATTAATTATGGATTATTGCCTGTAAACGATTCGATAAAACTGAGTCTTATTATTGACAATCATAAATTACTCAGAATAAAAGTAGACGAATGTCATGCAATTACCCCGAACGGATCAAGAATTGATATCGGGAATGGTACTTCTGAAGCGATTAATCTATCAATTCCGTATCCTGAAGCGGTGTACGAAATTAAAGATAATGAAAGTATGGTTTTAATGGCATGTCTTTCCGTTAATCATTTTAAAAGAACGCCGTTTGGTGAACCGGATCCGGAAGAAAATCCGCCAAGATATCCGTATACCCAACCGGAATATTCTCTAACGCTCGTTCCTGAAAAAGAAATAAAAAATATTTTAGGTTTCGGAACCGGCTATCTTACAATAGGTAAAATATTGGTGAATATTGGAGAATCGAGAATTGATGAAAATTATATTCCACCATGTGTAAGCGTTTCAAGCTCTCAAAAATTACAGGATTTGTATTCGGAAATTGATCGTTTTTATGGTCAGATTGAATTGTATGCGGTACAGATCGAGCAAAAAATTCATGTAAAAAAACAGACTAATTCATTAGCTTTAATGATGGGTTCGTTGGCAGACAGAACCCTGAATTATCTTGGTCATGAAATCAATAGATTCAGATGGCTTTCTCCACACACCGCGCCCGCAAATATGCTGTTATCGGTAGTATCGATGGCAAGAGTATTAAAAAACTTTATCGATGCACGATCAGGAGCAGGAAAAGAAGAATTGCTGAATTATTTTGCGGAATGGTGCAACGTAAGCCAGGGACATTTTGAAACTATTTTTTCTGAGGTTATTAATTCCGATTATAATCATAATCATATGGATCTTACCATAGCCAAAGTGCAGACCTTTATGAAAACCCTTGAAGATCTGTATTCCGTATTGAACAGGCTTGATTATATAGGTAAAAAACGTGACGGAAGTATTTTCGTTTCAGAGAATACAGATGACAGAGATTCAGTAATTCATGCTAAAAGAAGCAGAACTTTCCTTGCAGATTAATCTAAATTAAAAACACAATATTATTTATGGAGGTCCTTAATAGAAAAGAACGGTCAAGAGCTTTTTCATTTTTTATCCTGTTTTTCATTATTACAGTCATTGTTTTACTGGTTGCCGTGTTTTTTAATGCATATTTCCCATTCAAAGAAAACAGTTTACTGAAAGCTGAAAATGCCAAAATGAAAAAAGAGATGGAAACGCAGGATAAATTCTCCTTTCAACTGGAAAAGGTAAAAGCGGCGGTAGATTCAATCGGTGTTCCGGGGCAGAATGATTTCTTTAATGAAAAGCTTTCGCTATCAATTCTTGCCGATATGTACAAGCAGCTTCCGAAAGATACGCTGAAGAATAAAATCATGTACAACAATACAATTATGACATTCAAAGATCTTGTGGATGCCAAGAAACAGATAAAACAGCTGTCGGGAAATCAGATGACAATGGATAGTTTGAGTACAATTAATAAAACTTTGAAAGCAGAATATGATAAGGTAAGAACAGATCTTGATGTTTGCCGACAATTGTATCAGGCTCAATAATTTGCCAATGAAAAGTCCATTATTTATCCTGATTATATTCCTTTTTGGAATACACGCTGTACATGCTCAGGAACAGTCGGCCGCAGACAGTCTGGCGTTTCCAAGCTTTGATTGTGGTATTGTACAGAACAAACAGAAACTGGATAAGAAACCGTTTGCCAGTACCCCTGCGTTATACCTCAGGGTAAATAACAGCGATTATGTCTATGCCACATTACAGCTTGGAAAAAGAAAGAATAATCTCTTTGTGTACATACAGATTCTGGATAAAAATGTGTGTGTGAAAAAAGATGAGGTTTTGGATATTTTCTTTAAAACAGGAGAAGTAATCACTTATAAAAACGGTTTTTCGCTGAATTGCGATGGTTTTTTTGCGAAACAGCTCAGTAAAAAAGAGTGGGAAAAGCTGAGGTTGAACGATATTGAGCTGATAAAATTATATACCTATAAAAAGAATTACGAATTGTATGTAAGTGAAGTTCAAAATATTGATATTGATAATCAGCTGGATTGTCTGTCTGCCTACAAAATTAAAAAAACAGATGAAATAAAAATTAAAAAAGAAAAACAATGAGTCCGCTTCCTGAACTTAATCTTTCTCTTGGAATGAATACCAAAAGTTCTTCTTCAGATGATGAAAAAGAGAATATTGTGGTACGAACCGATTCCGGATTTCGTAAGCACATCATATCAATGATTATTTCAGATCAGGAAGTCGGGAAAGTTTTGTTGAAAATCAATAAAAAAGAAATAGAAGTCCCGACTTATAAATTGACCATTACTGATGATAAAACCAATGAAACAGAAGCCTATCAGGTAACACGGGATACCTTACACTTTGTAAAGTCGACAACCAAAAAAAGTTTTCTTTCATTTTTAGGAATTAAAAGGTTCGACAAAACTTCTTTTTTATATGAAAATATTGCGTATGAACCTCTTCATGAAAGTGTTGAAAAATTTGATATTTCAAGGCACAGAAGTTTGAGTCAGGATAAACTGAGTTATCAGCTTTCTGGGAACGGACAAAATATAATGCTCTATTCCGGTAATATTAATGAGTTTGAAAAAGAACAAAATATTTCTCAGTATTTTATAATTGTAGATAATAATGAGGGTAAAAGTTTTATCGGTGATATTGTATACAGAGAAAAATTTCTGAAACTGACACCCAAAGTAGAACTGCAGATTATCAGAAGAAATAAAGTGGCAAAGAGTTTTGAATATGATGATAAGGGTAATATTAAGAGATTAATTTATTTATAAAAATATTTTTCAACATAAAACACAATACAATATGAAAGGAATATATTACAAAATACCCATGGACTTTGGAACGGTTATCCGTAAAAAAGATGCTGATAAAATTTCGATAGACAGCTCTATAAGTCAGCAGATTTTTCTTATCTCAACCACGGCTTTAGGCGAATGCAAGTTTGATGAAACCTTCGGAACCGAAATCTGGGAGATGGATTTTGATCTTCTTAAAACCGATAACAGCCTAAAAGAATTTATTGTAAACTCAATGAAAAAGGCAATTGTAATGCATGAAAAAAGATTGCTGCTGGAAGATGTTGAGGTTTCGGTAAAAGATCATAATCTGGGAACATTTGGAAAACGGAGAATAAAAAAAAGAGTAATCATGTCGGTAAAAGGACAGGTTCTTGAAACCAACAGACCTTTTCTTTTTCAGAATTCCTTTTTTGTGGGACCGCTTTCTTATTAACAATATCTAATGGAAATTTATATAAAAACACATATTGTACAAAAAGATGAAACGTTGGAAAGTATTGTTTCAAAGTATAATATTTCTGATGTCGAAATGTTGCGGTATTTCCATAACCAGAATGCTCCGAAAGATCATAATCATTTGGGAAGAAAGGCTGAGGCAGGTCAGGAAATTTTTATTCCTTCAAAATTAGATATTGAAAAAATTCTCTCAGAAAGAAAAGAAAAAGAAATACAGCAATCTCTTGCTCTGAAAAATAAATTATTGACTCCGGATATTTATGCAATAAAGCAGAATTATAGAGTAAAAATAAAATATTCATCAGTTAATCACTCTGAAAATGTAGAAGAGTTGGAATTTGATGCACATATTAAATATTTGAAAGCAACGGATGAAAATCTTCCGATCTTACAATACAGAAAAGAAAATTATCTGATTAACGGTGAGGTTTCGTCCTCTAAATTGTATGATTTGGCATTATACGGGACAGAATTTTTATTTCCATTAGAGTTTTCTTTACATCCCGAGACATTTAAGCCGTACAAAATAACAAATATAAAGGAGTTAAAATCCAGATGGATTAAGAAGAAGGAGCAAGCTCAGAGAATGTATAAGGATGTTTATGCTTCCAGATACTTAAAAACTATGGATGAAGCTATAAATGAAGGAGTGAGTAAATATTTCATGAATGATTTTTTCATACAGTTTCTGTTTGCACCTTACACAAATTTTGTTGATGGACAAGCCGTTACAGAAAGGTTTTTCCACACTTACAGGATTGCTTATCAAGATGTGATGAATATGGAAATTCAGGATGATCTTATAACGATTCATCAAAATGCTTACTGTATCGATCTGCGGACCCCACAGCAGATTCTTGCAAAGTGGCGTCCCGATGAAGTAGAAGAGAAAAATGGTGATGATTTGTTGGAATCTGATATTTCAGGAGTCTACCACCTGAATAAAAGGAATAAAATTTTACAGAATGCAAATATAAAAATCAGTACTCTGTTTTATGATGAAAAAGAAATAATAGAAATAGAGATTGACGGAATATCTTAACTTAAAACACAAAAGATGTCTAAAGAACACGAAAACAAACATTTTGTCGTCCAAAAAGGAAAAGCTATTTGTGATAAAGGCACTCAGTTTCCCAATTTTAAGGTGACGAGTCATCAGAAACACTACTGGAATGATAAGAAAGACAGTGCAGATTATTTAGCGGTTACGGAGGATGATGTAAAGTTTAATCCGCCCGCAGTACCGTTTGGAAATTGTACACTTAAAAATAACCAGCCCTGTAGTTTTACAGCTGCAGGAAAATGGAATAAAATATATGATAAAGTAAAAGTATTGGATAAAGGCTGTCTGACGGAAATTTCAGAGCTTCAGTGTGTGGTGGGCGGAAAAATAAAAGTGATGGAACATGGGCAGCAAGCTGAACTTAACAAACAAAACTTTAAAAACGGTAATACAATTATTCACAATCAGATTAATCCACTGGTAGATTTGGATGAATTTGCGGATGAACTGGAAGGCGATAATTTTTATTCTTAACAAATAAACACAATGGGAAAAATAAATATTATTGGGAACCAAAATCCGGAAATAGGAATCCCTCACGAATACAGTATTTTTAAGGCATTTGAAATGTCTCCTATTCAGTCTCCAGTTTTTGGAGCTTCTCAGGAAATGGCACATTGGGAAATTTTTGTATTGGAAAGAAACAGCTGGAGAAAAACGGAGGGCAATGCCAAAATAGGAGAACAAGTAAGCTATACTTTTAATCAGAAAAGTCTTACCCGAAAAGGGATAAAAATAATTGTGACAAAAGGTAATGATAAAGCTGAACTTACGGTTCGAACCAAACCGGCAAAAAAACCGAAGATCAATACAATTGACCTTTTGGATATTAACGGTCATAAAGTAACAGCGCCTTTAAGTTATGCGGATACTTTGATAGCAAAAGCTTATTGTACCGATATGGAAGGAGAATCTCTGCATTTTACACTTTGGGAAGACGATGCTAAAAGAGAGGGACATAATAAGATAAATGAGGTCAATAAAATAAATCCTATTCCGCAGAGAGCAACTGTGAAAAAGGGGATTGCGCAGGCTCGTTTTAATATGGCGCAATATACCATGGCTTCCCGTATAGCTAATATGCAGATTGCCAAAGGAGATAAAAACGAAGGCAAAACCCATGAATATTATGTGACGGCAGAATATTACGGAAAATTAGAAGCCAGTAACAATGTGAATCTGAAAAATCCGGATTATAACGCTCATCAGAATACAGAACAGAAAAAAATACAGGTTGCGAATCAGCATAAAAATACTTCGGTAAAACCAACTTTACCTGTAAAGCAACCTAATAAAAAGCCTGAACCTCCAAAACCAGCACCAAAAAAGGAAACGCCAAAATATCCCATTGGTAAGTCAAAAACCAAAGTTCCCGATACAAGCGGACAGATTGTAAGTGTCGAGATTAAGGATAAAAACAGAAATACAGTAACTCAAAATCCAAAGTATGGAGAAGGAATATTTGTTCATATAAAAACAAATAATGTTTTAAATAAAAAATACAAGCTTACTATTTGGGAAGATGATACCTTTGGAAAGCACGATCTGTTATATACCAATATTCATGTCATCAAAGATAACGAACAGTGGGTTTACGTTTCTCTTACAAAAGAGATGCAGCAAACAGGGGAAATTGGTAACGACAGAAACAATCCCGACAGCGGTGAATACAGCATGGAATTTACAGCCCATCAGGAGCTTTTTGTAGAAATAGAGTTTGCCGATATATCCATGAAATCTTCTACGGTAAATGTAGATGCTAATGCAAAATACAAAGTTCCGGAAACATCGAGAAGTGTGGCGGTGGTGAAGGGTGAAAAAAATGGAGGAAATATAAAAAACTGTGTTTGTAAAGATAGTTATGCGGATCTGATTTGGGGAGGAAAAGTAAGCTGTGAGTTTAGAAGAAAAGTCGTTGAAATAAGTAGACGTCAGAATATTGATCCTAATAATTTTATGGCGGCAATGGCTCATGAAACGGCGGGCACATTTGATCCTACTTGTGGTACATTTAAGAAACATAAAGATGAAAGTAGACAAGGATATGTTGGTTTATTACAAATTGGTAAGGATGCTGCAAAAGATATGGGCATTACAAGAACAGAGTTGCTAAAACTAAATGCAGAAAAACAATTGGATTGGATGGAGAAATATTTAACACTTCCTATAGTGAGGGGTAAATTGAAAACATTAACAGATTTTTATTTAGCAGTTTTATTTCCTGTTGATTGTGGTAAAGGGAACCAACCAAATCATATCGTATTTGATAATAGTTTGCCTATAACATATAATTCAAAAGGACATCCAATTGAGAATCTTAATTATTGGAGAAATGTGAGTTATCAGGCAAACCCTGCATTTCATAAAGAAGGAAAGAATGAGCAAGGAAAAACTTTTGTTTGGGAAATTACTGATAATATAAAAAAATGGTACGAGCTAGGTAAATCAAATGAAGTTAATATACTTATATGTCAAAATAAAGATTCTAAAAATAATATCATTAATGCTAAAGATATTGCAACTTATCATACCTATGCTGATGGGAGAATTGAAAAACATATACCAAAAATTATAAAAGAAGAATATAAAAATAAATATAAATATATTTATCATGATTCCAAAGGAATTGAACACGTAATATGTACAGCTGAATGGCATACAACGAAAGAAAAGGGAATTGGTCAGGTTCACAATACTAAACCGACACACTCAAAAGTTATTTCAGATCAGAATGTTTCAGAAGGCAATACGTCCAGACGTGTAATATATGAGAATGGTGATATTGCAGAGTATGGAAGCCATCCTAAAAAAGGTATAATATGGCTTTTGTATAAAGCAGGTAAAAATAATGTGGAATTAATTAAAATGCCAGATAGTTTGGATTATAAAAAAGAGAATATAAATATTGCATATATTTTTACAACTACTCAAAGAAGATATACTGGTGCAGGTGCTTTCGCTGGTTTTATAGGATACTTAGCAAAGTCAGGACATAAACTAAAAACAACAGGAAGTTGTTTCTCAGGAGGATCTAGTTTTCCAAGCCAAGAACATTGTAATGGAAGAAGTGTAGATACATTATATTTAGGTTCTGTGGAACAAGATCAAAAAGTTATTGATAGTGCAATGTTTTTTCATTTCACAGAGGTATTAAAAGGCGTGAATGATTATTGTCAGAAATTGAAAAGGGCTGGAAATGGAGGCAGTCTTCATAATAGTCATTTACATTCAGGAAATTTTGAGAGTTCAGTAATAAAAATTATAAAAGAATTATGAAAAATATAATAATCATTTTGTGTTTTCTTAATATGCTTTCTTGTAAGAAAGTACATGAAAATATTAATTCAAATTCAAAACAGTTTAGTTTAAATAAAGACTGGCAAGGAGATATATTAATTTCGGATTTAACTTTCGTAAATTCTATTAATACAACCTGTAAACTAAATACACCTTTTTTTGAGCGCTCTGATAAGCAAGTAAAAGATGATAATTTAAATTGTACTGTTTCTAAAATTAAATTTGATTATGAAAAATTAAACTCTTTAAAGGATAAAACTTCTATAGGAAATATAAACCCTTCAACCGAAATTTTTATTAAAACTACTAAGCCTAAAAATACTGAAAATGCAGATATGTATAATGAAGCAACGTTATATGTTGAAGTTAACAAAAGGGTTACAGACTCAATTATTATCTATTACTCAATAAATTTTTCAGAAGCTTTGACAGTAAAGGAAAGATATTATTATATAGATAAGAATAATCTTTATTTATTAAATATAGCTGAAGATGAATCTGGAACAGTCGTAGATAATTGGGCTAAATATAAAATAAATTTAAAAGGTAAGATAGTATTAGCAAATGATAAAAAATATAATACTCAAAATAATGTCAAAAAAGAAAATATAAATTTAAAAGGAGAATATTATTCAGAATTAAATGAAATGTATATTACTCTTGATTTTTCTTCTGCCGATTCAATTATCTACAAAGAAATTGGTAATATGGGAAAGGATTATAATGAGTTTTTATTAGGTGTTGAAAAACATGAAAATAACAAAACTTCTTTGATATATAAAGAAACTATAAGTGGATTTACAGGTGATGCTAATGCTAAAACTATTTTTGGAGTTGTAGAGCAAGAAAAAGGAAAAATTTTCTTTAAAAGTGCCTATTTAAAATCAAAGTATAATAAAGAAAATATTGAAATTCAAAAATGATGAATAGATTAAGATACATTAAAAATATTTTTTTTCTAATTCTAATATTTCCTTTTGTAATTAATTGTCAAAAAAGCTATCAAAAAAAGAAGCAAATGAATACTACACTTATGGAAGGAATAGATGTGAAGAAGTCAATGTTCAAGCTTGAGGATCTGGAATTAAATTTTTATAAATATAATGATGTATTTATTGAAAATATTAGTATCAATGATCTAATGGATAAAACATATAGAGATAAATTTTTTCTTTATTTAGATAAAAGAGAAAATGAAGACGATTTTAAAGTAACTTTATTCACAACCTTATTACTTATGAGAATAGAACAATTAAAAGATGAAGATGCTTATTTTCTACTCTCAGAATCGTCCAAAATTCCAGACATATCTTTTAATGGAATCGAATTGCTTAGTAATAATTTATTAGAATTATTTCTTCAAGACCCATATTTTTTTATACAACAAGGTAATAAACTTCATGAAACAAGCCTTATTAGCTATATAATGATTTTATTAAAAGAAATCATTGTAAAAGAAGAATTTTTTGAATTAAATACAGGATTTGCTAAGTTAGAAAAAGGGATGATAATTTTAGATTCTAAAGTTGAAAAAGGCTTTACTAATATGGAATTGATAAAAGAAGTAAAAAAAACACCAAAATTAGAAGTGATTTTTTCGCCAAGTTTGTATAGCGATTGGGAAAATAAGACAATGTATTTTAGTGATATTCAAAGTTTTTTTAACGATAGTTTAACAGAAAAGCTAACTATTGCAGAAAATTTATACTATAAATTTAATATTTTACCTGTTTTATCAGAATTTAGAATAAAAGAAATTGTTAATTCTTCTGAAGAAGAAAGAATTACTACTTATGCCGCTTTTATCCAAGATCCAGACGGTTATACTAATTTACGTAAGGCAAAAAATGTTTCTTCCGAAATCTTACAAAGGATAGAATCTGGAGAAGAAATAGAAGTCATAGATAATAGAGGAGACTGGTATTTGATAAAAACTAAAGAAGGTCAAACGGGTTATGTTCATAAAAGTAGAGTAAGAACAGGAGAAGCTTTTATTTCAAGGATTTTGAAAATCTACGACCGCCCCGATTTTTCAAGTTTTTCAAAAGAAATCATAGCAAAAGAAGATGTAGAAATTGTTCATCAAAACTTAGGATGGAATTTCGTAAAAGTAAACGGAGCATCAGGTTATCTGCCGACAGAAGAAAAACAACAGGAATTGCTGAAAGAAAAGAAAAAGAAATTCAGTTTTCTTGCAGATGAAGAAGAGATAAAGTCTGAGAAGAAAAAAGGATTTTGGGATAACCTTTTCGGGTAAAAATATTTTAAAAAGAAAAAACACAAATGAATCAAGAAAGAATAAAAGACAGAATATTAAGAAGAGCTGCCAGGCTCTGGGGATATAATGAGTTGGAGGCTGAAACTTCTTTTGACCCGATTGTCAGCCTGCTGCTTTCTGCAACGGCATCGGAACTTGAAAAGTTAGGCTTCGAATTGGAAAGCTCCCGCTCACGGATTATTGAAAGAATCCTTGAAATTATGTTTCCGGAAGAGGTTTCGGGAGTAATTCCGTCGAGATCTTTAATTCAGGTTTTTCCTTTAGAGAATCAGTCTGAAATATCTTTGTACAATCAGTTTAAAACAAGCAAAAGGATTCACAATGTATTTAATCCGGCTGAAAGTGGGAGCAAAGATGTCTTCTTTTCTCCAACCATCGCGGCCAAGCTTACCACTGCAAAAGTTGAATTTATAGCCTACGGAAATACTTTAAACAAAATAGAAAGTTTCTTTTTTACGGATTTATTTGCTAAAGGAGAACAGCATATTCCGTCGGGAGAAATGTGGATTGGTGTTCGTTGTCCGTCGAAAGCAGATCTAGAAAATCTAATGTTTTATATTGATATTAATAATAATTATCAGAAAGAACTATTTTTCTATTATCTGAAACAAGCTAAAATTTATTTCGGCGAAAGAGAGTTTTCATTAAAGGAAGGCTATAATGTAGATCAGGAAAATATTAATCTTGAAAACATCATCACTAAGAACTATTCAGATCTTGAGCATATTTATACGGATGTCAATCAGTATTATTTCGGTAATTTTTTCACTTTAAATGAAAAATTATCACACAGTGACAAACCTCAGCATGAAGAATTGTTTGCTCAATATTTTAAAGGAAATAAACTTGCAGAAGAAGATGATATTATCTGGCTGAAATTCAAATTTTCCGAAGCTGTAGTCAACGAAGTAATTGAAAATGTAAGTGTTACATTAAACTGTATCCCGGTTGTAAACGTCCATAACGTAAATTCCCATCACAGAGTTACCGGCCGTCTCAATATCATTCCGATAAAGTCTGACGATTATTTTTTAGATATCGATTATGTGGCGGATGACAGAGGAAGACGTTTTGATCTGAAAAATTATGCTGCCGAAAGTAACAACGGTACTTCGGTGGTTTTAAGAAAAGGGGGAGTATCCCGGTTTGATCAGAGAGGAGCTTCAGAACTTCTGCAATATCTGTTGGAACTGATAAAAGACGAAACAGCGGCTTTCTCAGGTATAGGTGGGGATTCAGCCAAGGAAACGTTAAGACAGATCAATCAGAATATTGCGGCATTACATCAGTTGGTGAAGGAGAAAAGTTTCTCACAGGCAAATAATCCGTATTTGGTAATTACAGCAGATGCTCAGGATTCGGAAATTGCCTGTAATATTTCTTACTGGCTTACCCATGCGGAAGAAGGAAATGATATAAAACCGGCTACTGTACTCACTGTGGAAGGTTCTGATGTTTCCGCTTTGGATAAGACAGCAGTAATGATTAAGGCTTCAACGGGAGGAAGAAAAAGTTTGTCGTCACAAGACAAAATTTTAGAATACAGAAATTCATTATTGACAAGGGGCAGAATTGTGACTGTGGCAGATATCAGAGTTTTCGGACTGAATCATTTTAAAAATACCATAAAAAATATAGAAGTTTCTAAAGGAACAAAAAAAGAAGCTTCGTTAAAAGGAGGATTCAGTAGAACGATCGACATTTCTTTGATCAGAAATCCTGAAGTAAAAGATACAATAAAAGATTCTGAGTGGGAATATTTGTGTGAAAGCTTTTTGCTTAAACTGAAAAATGCTTCGGCAAATATATATCCGTACAGAATTTTCAATAAATAAATGAATAACACATTTGAAAATTAAATTTTAACCTAAAATAAAACACTATGTTATCAAACAATGGTATCGGTGGAAATGAAGTTCCACTAGACGCAAGCGAGGCAATTTTTGAAATCCCTCAGAACAGAACGCTTTTAGCACAGAAATTAACGGCAGATGATCCTGTAAAACCGGAATTGGTAGAAGGATTAAATACGATTGAAAAAGTTTTTGAGCATTTTAAGCCGGAAATTAAAGTGGATTTCGAAGATTCGGAAGGATCTGTAAAAATGGAAAACTTGAAATTCAAAGATCTTGGTGATTTCGGAACAAAAGGAATCACGGGGCAAAGTGGATTTTTGAGCGGACTTGAGACAGAGAAAGATCAGTATCAAAAAATTATCAAGCAATTAAAAACCAACAAAATCTTGAAAGCTGCTCTTGAAGATCCGGATGCAAAAAAAGGATTATTAGACACGCTGAATTCGTTAATTAAAGAATTACAAAACGACACAACCAACAACAACTAAAAACACAAATTATGGCAAAGCCTGAAGAACAATTACAAACAGTAGCTCCGGTATTGGAGCAGAAAAAGGGTGCTGCATCTTTAGAAAGCAGCCTTAATAAATTGGCAAGATATGGAGGTTTCGATCTTTTAGAAACATCTATTGAAGGGGTTCAGAATATTAATCCTGACAGAAAAGCAAGAAGAAAAATCTTTCTTACTGAATTAGGTAAAGAAAAAGAAAGAGAAACGTTAAAAAAAACGCTTGAGCTTTGGGCGAGTGTCATCAGCAAAAGCGATTCGCTGACCGATATGGTGGCAAACTGCGAAGATCAGAGAAAATCTTCTGAAGATCTTTTGTCTAAAAACCTTTCAAAAGCGGTTGATATTACCAGAGAACTGGAGGCAAACTACAGAACTGCTGCTTTATTTTACAAAAATACGGAGTCAGATAAAGTGAAGAATATTACGGTTGTAAATGCCAATCTGGAACAGTTGAAAGATCTTGATAATACGAGATTTATTGATACCATTCATGCTGAACTTTCTGACAATTATGACAGATTAGATCTTAAAAATAACTATGGAATTCTTGTGATTCCTGGCTATTTGGGATCAAATAAAGTGGTTGAAAAATGGGCAAAACTGGCTCACGAAAACAAAGTAATGCTGGTAACAGATTTTGAACATCTTGATGAACCGGATGATGTGATGGAAATGTTTGATCAGGCCTATTTAACGGGTGGTGAAGTCTACAGAGCTAATGTTCTGATGACTTGTAACTGGTTGGTAGGAAGAGGAAGATTTGAAGAAATCCATGAAACGGAGGATCTGTATATTCCGCCTTCTGCAGCATTGGCAGGAAAAATTTACAAGACCTTAATGTCTCAGGTGACTGCAGGTAAAAAATTCGGAGGAATTAATGAAGTTGACGGAGTAAAATTCGATTTAAAGAAAAGTGAAATCGCTAATCTTGAAAATCTTGGACTAATCCCGATGGTGAATGAGTACGGAAAAGTAATGGCATTTTCAGGTAAAACATTGTTCAGCGGAGATAATTTAGGTCTTCAGACGTATTCTGTAGTACGAGTTTTTGATTATGTAACTAAAGTTTTAATGGATTTCTTGAACAGAAGAGCATTTGAAAACTTCACGGCAGTGACAAGAAAAGAAATTATGAATCAGATCGTACGTTTCTTAGACAGTATTACCGGACCTGGAAAGCTTATAGAGAATTTCGAAGTGAGAAAATTTGAGCAGGATCCTGTTCAGAAAGATAGAATTCACCTTGATATTCACATGAAACCCTATTTCCCCGCAAAAAATTTCCTAATCAAAATGGATGGTCATAAAGGAGATGACGGAAACGAATGGGAAACTGAATACGAACAGAAATAAGTTTTTTACCATACATTCTAATTATAGCATGGGAGCCTATATTCCCATGCTGTATATTTAATTGTCTGAAAATTAATACTTAACATAATAAATTAATTGAAAATTTTCTCAGAATTTATTTTGTGGTATGCAAAAAGTTTATACATTTGATGAAAATATATTCCCTAGTTGGTCATAATAATAAAGTATATTTCTATTACGACGGGTATATTTTCCATATTGGTATTATTACATATTTAACCTTAAAATATATTTATTATGTCATTTAAAGCAAAATTTAAAGCCGCCGGTATCGAGCGCAACATCTTAGCTGTAGATTTCGGAATGCTACAGGAAACCGACCCAACAGGAAGACCATCTTCCGTGACAAGAGGCGGGAAAATCAACATCACCGTGGAAGGTACAGGAGCTACAGACCTTTTTGAATGGATGACCAATTCTTTCGAGAGAAAAGACGGAAGTCTGGTTTTCGTAAAAAGAGACGGCGATGCCACCCTAAAAGAATTGAAATTTAAAGAAGCTTATATCGTAAAATATAAGGAAGATTTTGATTCTACAGGTGAAAGTCCGTTAACAGAAACATTCACCCTTTCGGCAAAAGAAATTGAGATGGGAAATGCTTCTCACAAAAACGAATGGGTATAATCCAAACACATTTTAAAATCATTTATTTTATTCAATTTAAAAATTATATATAGGTAGGGATTTAGAAATATATTCTATGATATATTTAATAAGGTTTAAATTTTATTTAGGATAAATGATGAAAACAAAATTTATTATTAATTAACACATTTAAAAAAGAAAATTATGTCGTTTAAAGCAAGAGTAAAAGTTGCAGGTAAAGAATACAATGCACTTAATGTAAGCTATGGTTTGTTTCAGGAAACAGATGCAACAGGAAGACCATCAACTGTAACAAGAGGAGGTAAAATTGACATCGTGGTAGAAGGAACCGGTGCTACGGATTTATTCGAATGGATGACCAATTCTTTCGAAAGAAAAGACGGAAGTGTTGTATTCTTAAAAAGAGACAGCGATGCAACACTTAAAGAATTAAAATTCACAGAGGGTTATCTGGTAAAGCATAAAGAAAACTTTGATTCTACAGGTGAAAATCCATTAACAGAAACATTTACGATTTCTGCAAGAAAAATTGAAATGGGTACAGGCGCTTACGAAAACGAGTGGCCGGGTTCTTTATAGATTATTATGAGTGGGCAATACAACATTGCCCATTTTTTTGCTTTTTAATTTAACTAAACAGAATGATATGATGAAAACTAAAAAAAATTTCATCTGTTATTTATCATTAATCATATATAATTACAACGTATGTCCTTTTTATCAAAATTAGAATTAGACGGAAACACATATAATATTTTAGAGTGTAGATATAGCTTTACGCAAGCAACAGACGGTACGGGAAAACCACAGGGAATGCCGCAAGGTGGAGAAATTTTCATCCGTATAGAAAGTACAGGAAATCCTGAACTGTTAGGATGGATGCTAGATCATAACCAAACTAAGAATGGGAAAATTACATTTTTCAGAAGAGATGCGATGAGTAAACTTCAGGAGCTTACATTTGAAAAAGCTTATTGCATAAAATTTACGGAACATTTTAACTCCGTTGATGCTGAACCGTTGCAAATTGAACTGAATTTAATTGCTAAGAGATTTGATGTAAATGGTGCTGGGCACGAAAAATCATGGAAAGATTAAAACACAAGAAATTTTAAAAATCATCTTGTTGTGATTATTAAAAATTTCTATATTTACAAAAAATAACACACAAATATGGAAGAAAATAACGCCTTTTCAGGTGGCATTTTAAACGATCCTGAAATGTTGGCAAAACACTTTTCCGGGAAGACGTACCGCCAGTTTTCTGAAGAAAAACACAGTCCCCAGGTTTACAGTTTTATTTATATTGACGGGAAAGAATTTAAAGGTTCATGTCAGATTGAAATTGTTCAGCATACAGGAAATCACGATACTTTTACCATTACCACTCCGGATGATAATTTTGATAGTTTTTCGGGCTATGTGATGGAAAATTCCAAGAATCTTTCGGGGAAAAATATCAGTATTCTGTTCAAAAGATATGGAGAAGACCGACAAACTTTCAGAGGGATTATCGGTAAAGTTGAAAACAGTAAAAATGAAGGCGGCGGATACGGAAACCTCATCATTACGGGCTATTCACCCAGCATTTTACTCGAAAGCGGAAAAGATTGTCAGAGTTTTGAGAATAAAACGTTGGAGCAGATCATCAAACAAGTTACTTCCGAATATCCTAATGAAGCCCATATTGTAACAGAAATCCTTAATACCAAACAAAATCTTCCTTACACCGTCC